>Ga0099825_1008118_pt1 | contig 12547 bp, 8 predicted proteins | sample SiratroredBW_FD_76838 | JGI IMG/M metagenome (GOLD analysis project Ga0099825, IMG submission 76838) | Root nodule microbial communities of legume samples collected from California, USA - Siratro red BW | ecosystem: Host-associated > Plants > Roots > Nodule | place: USA: California | collected...
ACTGGTATAACCTGGAGAGGTTTGTGTACTCGTGATAACCTGGAGAGGTTTGTGTACTCGTTATAACCTGGAGAGATTTGTGTACTTGTTATAACATGGAGAGGTTTGTGTACTTGTTGTAACAATTTATGATATAGTGGAACCTCTTGAAAGGTTTGTTCAAGGGAGGACTGGACGTAGTCGAAGAGATTAGGGTGAACCAGTATAAAATTACTTTATCTGTTCTTATATATTTTTACCTTGGTTGGTGGTTTCTGTTTATAGTGAATCGAGTTTAGGCTCCATTCAATTGCCCCCCCCCCCCTTCTGGAGCCAGTTGTTCCTACAAAATGATAATAAGATAGAGAATTAAGCAGGTTCTAAACTTAGAAAGAGTGATTTCATTATAACAATTAGCCTAAAATTATGATAAAAAATAAATGTTATCAATAACTTGGTTTAATGGTATCAACATCAATGAAGAGTTTGATCTTTCTGAAAATATTTTCACATGTATGAGTTTGGTTTCCTTTTTCTTCTAAAATTCTTTCGTAATTACCTTGTTGTGCATATCAATAATATTTGGTTTTTATTAATTTTAGAATTTCAAGGTTACACAATGGGAGGAGTTGAAGTAACATAAAGAGGAGTTGGGTTTGGTAATAGTTGGTTGTAATGAACGTAAATGAACATACAAGCACCAATGTAATATTAGAGAAAATATCACAGTAGGAAAATATAGGGTGTGACAAAACAGTGCTCTGTGTATTCATATTAACCACGAAAATTATTCTCAGGAGCAATAGCTAGGACTTAGTGAGAATCATAACCTATAGAGCATCCTAGAATTCCAAGAGACAAGAGAGATAGAGAGAGAATTCAATACAGATAGAGAAAAGGTTACACACACACTACCCTCCTTTTTCCCCACCTCCACTATTCTTAAATCACGTAGTCATCCCATTTACGATTGGGTATTTTCTCTATCTAACTCTTATGCGTGTCCCAACCTTTTGTTGCTTGTGCCAGGTGTCCTTTGCCTCCAACCAACTTTGATACTTCCTCTTTGCAACTTGGTCCTTCAGTCATTCTTCCCTTTACTATTGAGTCCCTTACAATTCCTCCTCCAATGAATCAAACATTTTCCTCAAGGTTAAAATTAGGGTAATGCTTTTGTATGCTACATCTTCCCAAGTGGCTTCTGTTTCAGGCATACCTTCCCATTGGAGCAACACCTACGAAATATGTTGTCCACTTTTAAAATCACCTGACAGTCCTTCACCTTTGTTGGTTTCAAGGCTAAAACGTGAAACATAGAGTGGATCATTGCACATTGCAGTAGGGGGTAATTTGAGTTTATAAGCCATTGTCCCAATTCTCTCTATAATCTCAAACGGTCTAAAGTATCTTATTGTCAGCTTCTGATTGTTCCTCAAAGCCAATGAGTGTTGCCTGTATGGCTGCAACTTAACCAAAACCAAGTCACCTACGACAAACTCCAGATGTCTTCTATTCTTATCAGCTTGGTTCTTCATATGTATCTACGCTCTTTCTAATTTTTTCTTCAATTGATCGAGCAAAATGTTCCTTTGTTGCAATAACTCCTTGATTGAAGGAGGGTCTGAGTCATCAGCATCGTATCTTGTCAAGGTAGGTGAGTCCCTACCATATACTGTCTTGAAGGAAGTCATCCCTAAACTTCTATGGAAAGCAATGTTATACCAGTATTATGCCCAAGCCAGTACTTTGGACCAGTTCTTTGGATTCTGAAATGTGAGGCACCTCAAATACATTTCTAAACATTTGTTTAGTATCTCTGACTAGCCATCAGATTGTGGATGGTAAGCTGAAGACATCGTTAAGGAAGTGCCCTATAATTTGAATAAATGCTGCCAAAATTGACTGGTAAATATTTTATTTCTGTCTGGGACTATAGATTTAAGCATTCCATGAAGTTTGACAATATTCTGCATGAACACCTCAGCCACCATTCTACTACTATAATCTGTTTTCAAAGCAACAAAGTGGCCATATTTTGACAATCGGTCCTCCACTACCACAATTAATGTGAAAGCAAAGGAATTTACATCCTTCCAAATTTGAACTTGTATTGGTAATGGTTGCAACAGCCCTGCAGGTGACGTATTCTGAGATTTTGCTTACTGACAGACCAAGCAATGTTGCACAAACCTAGTGACATTCGCATTCATACCATTCCAATGGAACTCCTTTTTAGTCGAGCTAATGTTGTTTTAATTCTAGCATGCCCCGCCACTAGAGATGCATGATATTCCACCAAAATGTCTTTAATAATACCCGGATCAGCAAGCATTACTACTTATTTTTTTCCTGTATAATATTCCCTCTTTAACAACAAAATTAGCATCTGTGTTTTTTTTCAGTAGATAGGCTTATAGTTGTTGCAGTAACTCGTTATCCTGTTTCACTGCTTCTTTGAGTTTTTCTTTAAATTTTGATTTGGGTTCAGACCATGCTAACATAAAAGACCTTGAAAGGCCATCTGCAGCTAAGTTTTCCTTTCCCGCCTTGTATTCAATATGGAAGTCAAAACCCCAGAAACTTGTATAACTATTTTGTTGTTCTGGGGTTTGAATTGACTGATCTGTGAGATGCTTCAGACTCTTGTGATCCGTTCTGATTATGAAATGATGACCCGGTAAATAGTGCCTAAATTTTGCTAAAGCTTATGGTATAACATACATCTCTCTTACATATGCCGATTGGTTTTGCATTCTTGGTGACAACTTCTTTGAGAAATATTCAATAGGACGTTGTTGTTCTGGCCCAATATTGCTCTAATGCCAGTGCCTGAAGCATCCGTTCCCAAAACAAAGGACTACGAAAAATCTAGTAAAATAAGAATAGGAGCTTGAGTTACTGCTACCTTGAGATCATCATACGCATGTTTTGTCTTGGCATTCCAAATGAAGTTGTCCTTCTTTAGCAAATCAAATAATGGTGTTGTTATGGTGGCATACCCTTTAATAAATTTTCTATATTAACCTGTCAACCCCAAAAATCCTCTTAACTGTTTGAGATTCACAGGTTCTGGCCAAGACATAATAGCTTGCACCTTACTCTTGTCCATAGCAACTTCCAAACCAGAAATTGTATTCCCCAAGTAATCAATCTCCCTCAATCCAAATGAACACTTAGATAGTCTAACAAAAAGTTGTTGGTATTGCAAAATTTATAGGACTGTCTCTAAGTGTTGTAAATGTGAGTACTAACATGGACTGTATATCAAGATATCATCAAAGAAAACCAATACTGATTTCTCAATTGTTGTTGAAAAATCTTGTTCATGAGGCTATGAAAAAGTTGTTGGGGCATTAATTAGCCCAAATGCCATCACTAGCCATTCATAATGTCCTTGGTGTGTCTTGAAAGTTGTTTTCATCCTATCTTCAGGCCTCATCAGAAAATGGTGATAGCCTGACCACAAATCTAACTTAGTGAAATATTGCGCGTCATATAGTATCTAACAATTCCTCCGCCGTTGGCATTGGAAAAGCATCTTTTACTGTTATTGCATTTAAAGCTCATAATCTGTGCAAAACTGCAAAGTCCCATTGTTTTTCGTAACCAAGACAATAGGAGAAGAAAATGGACTGTTGCTCGGTTGTATGAGGCCTACCTTTAACATCTCTTGTATCATCATTTCAATATGATTTTTGTGATGGTGAGGGTATCTATATGGCCTTACTTTCACTAGGTCAACTCCATGAACCAAATTAATCGCATGATTTTGATTCCTTTCTGGTGGCAATCCAATAGAAGTATCAAAAACCTTTTTGTATGTATGCAATAGTACAACCAACTCTGGTTCAATATCATCAGGAATGCCTTGTAATTGGTCCTTGAAATCTTTTGGTGGTTAACATTGCAGCATGAAGGATTGTTCAATAGCATGTGTGTTTCGCAAGCTTCTCAATTGGTGAAATTGAGCTTGTAACAAATTATTAGAATTTTGGCCCTACAATGTGATATATTTTCCATCCATATAGAACTTCAATGTAAGGTTGCTAAAATCTGCAACATGTGGTCCCAACGTTGCCAACCAAGAAGCTCCCATGACTAAATCTGCTCCAACTATAGGTAACAGGAAAGCAGATAAATATAATACATGATTCTGTCATTCCCCACTAATACTTTGAACTGAGGAGTTGGTTCAATTAGTAACTTCAAAAAATGAGTAATTCGGGGTTGGGTAAAATTGTCATTGCTGCCACTATCCATGAGAATTTGCTCCATTACACCCTATAGTTGTCCTTGGAATTTCAAGGTGCCCAAACCATTGGCTCATTTTAAAACATTATAAGAAAGATGGTGTTCCGTCTCCAATAACTTTTCTATACTGGGAGGTGGGTCTGACTCTATTGTTTGTTTGTCAGATTCATCAACTTAGAGCAAAACATGTGTTTATTTGGGCATCTATGGTTCGAAGTGAACTTCTCATCACATGTGTAGCATAAATTTTTTTCTCGTCTAATTTACATCTCTATTGGAGTCATTTTCTTCACGTTCCCAGTGTTCACCATGTGAGACAAAGGTTTGGTGTTTGGTGTAGGAAGCAGTGGAGGGAGGTTGTTATTCTTGTTTTGATGTGATGGTATATTTAAGCGGAACCTATTTGTAGGGATATAAGAGGGGTTTTTATTAGTATACTTTTCCTCATACAATCTTGCTAGAGCCACAGCCTTTTTAAAAATTTTAAAACCTTGAGCAATCACGTCTCTGTGTATTTCCCGTTTTAACCCACACAAAAAACAATCCAATAGTGCATCAGTCGACAAACCTGTAACCCTTTTTGATAAAGCTGTGAATGAATGGTAGAATTCACTCACTGATGCTATTTGGGATAACTTGAACAACGTAGAATGTGGATATCCGTATAATGAGGGACCAAACTCTATTTCCAAAGCTTTAGTAAAAAGCGTCTAGGATTGAAACGGGTTGGTTTTAAGCATCATTTGCAACCATGGAACAACATCTTTGTCCATATGGATAACAACAATGGTTAGGCGTTGATCCTCTAGTTTGTGGTAGTAATCAAAGAACTGCTCTGCTTTGAAGATCCACCGTAAGACCTCACTACCATCGAAGCAAGAAAAGTCTAGCTTGACACTTCTGGCTTGGAATGGTTAGTTGTACACTACTTCTGTGCCTTAGCTTGAACCACCATGATTTTGTTTTTTGAACAAATCCGCAATCGCTAGCTCCAGTCCCGCAAGTCGTTTTGTAGTATTTTCTTCTCTTTTCTCCCCATCCAAACGGATCTGTTCAACTAATTCCAGCATTTTCTTCATATCATTTTGGAGTTCCTTAAGGCAAGTGTTTTATACCATGGTGGAAATGAAAACACCAATGTAATCAACGTAAATCAACGTACAAGCACCAATGTAATATTAGAGAAAATATTGTAGAGAAATATAGGGTGTGACAAAACAGTGCTTTGTGTATTCGTATTAACCATGAAAATTATTCTCAAGAGCAATAGTTATGACCCAGGGAGAATCATAACCTACATAGCATTCAAGAATTCCAAGAGACAAGAGAGATAGAGAGAGAATTCAATATAGACAGAAAAAAGGTTACCCACGCACTGCCCTCCTTTTTCCCTACCTCCACTATCCTAAAATCATGTAGTCATCCCATTTATGGTTGGGTATTTTCTCTCTCACTCTTACGCTTGTCGCAACTTTTTGTTGCTTGTGCCAGGTGTCCTTTGCGTCCAACCAACTTTGACTCTTCCTCTTTACTACTTGGTCCTTCAGTAATTCTTTCCTTTATTTTTGAGTCCCTTACATTGGTCCATCATCTCAATCGTAACAACCAATTTTGTAACTCTTAATCCATTTGAGATGCTTGTCTTACTTTAATAGGAATAATGTTTCTTCAATAATGTTGTGCATATCAAGAGTTTGATATTCCTGAAATTATTTTCACGTGTATGAGTTTGGTTTCCTTTTTCTTCTAAAATTCTTTCGTAATTACCTTCTTATACGTGTCAATAATATTTGGTTTTTATTAATTTTAAAATTTCAAGGTTGCACAATGGGAAGAGTTGAAGTAACATCAAGAGGAGTTGGGTTTGGTAATGTAATTGTTTATCCTCAATCGCAACAACCAATTTTGTAACTCTTAATCCATTTAGTTATCTTACATCAATAATAATAATATAATAATAATAATAATAATAATAATAATAATAATTATTATTATTATTATTATTATTATTAGATATGCTTATTATTTTGCTAAGTTTTAATTAGTTTTCTTTTAATCAGTTGTGGTCTTTTTTTAAGCCATTTGCTAGAAACTAGTGTAGAGATTGAATTTGAATATTTTTTATGGAAGATATCTCCATTACATTTTTTTAAGAGATATTGTGAGTACCATATGCTAGATTAGAAGGTAAATTAGATAACAAACTTTTTTTCTCATTATTTGTTTGTGGTATAATGTCTCTCTATTAATGTGTAGTTATTTAGATTTCAAGCTTCTATTATATGGCTTCTAACATTATTAGTCTTAGTGCTTTTTCTATTTAGATCTTACTATGGAAAATAGTGAGGAAGGCCAATCTACTAAGATTGTTTGGATATGTGGTAGTGTGTGAAAATATGTTTAGTCTGAGTTTAAGAGGGGAGTGAATTGAAATTTACAATTTTTTTCATTTTAGAAAGCAATGAAAATGTTTTAAGCCAAATGAAAGCTTTCACGAATCTCAATGATCAATGACTCAAGGTGCAATGTAAAAAATAAATTGATTCAGACTCGAATAAGTCGATTTATTTTCTAGCAGAACAAACAACAATCAAAATTACACACAATGTTAATAAATGGGCACAATGGACTAAAACACAGTAATAAAGAACGTGCAGAATGCAATACAAATAGCCACAATGCACAATACCAATTACAACTAAGAGTTAAGTCACACCCAATTACGAGTTAAGGTTTAGCAAAATTGAAAAAATGTACCAATTTGCAAAATCAATACAAGTTGTCCAGTAGATTTGGCAAAAAGAGATGAACCAAACTGCAGGCCCCAGTATAAAAGCCAGCAACAATTGCAATACAAAACATAAATATTTCTGCAAAAAGCTACAATCCAATCGCAATATTAGGCCAAGAAACAATAGCACCTAATCCACAATTACAAGAACTGAAATCAAGAACACATGGAAACTAAACTCAATTTCAAAACAAGGACAACCACTCTTGAAGCAAATCTATAATGCCTTTAATTATGTAGAAAAACTAGAATGGAATCTCAATTTAAAAGGAACACAAATTAGCTAAGACACAAGAAACAAATCCAATGATGCAATGTCAAATTAAATGGCACACACTAGATCAAAAACACAGAAAATAGGTATGCTATAAACCAATTACAAAATCGCAAATCAGATCACAAATACAGTGCACTGAAAAGGTTCAAAAGACAACAAAATTCTCTTCCTTAATACAGTTTACAAACACAAAAAAAATTGCTATGATCAGGCAGCGAAAAGAACAATTATGCGACAGGATAACCAACAACAAAGAACAATTTTAATCAAAGAACAGTTTTGAAATAAAGCAATACAACAACAAAGATTTAATTAATACAATACAGAATAACCAATGAGTGAATCTGTGCAGAAAGAATGACAATACAAGTGCAATACAAATCAAGAACGTAAAGAGAGAAGGATCAAGAGAAGAGCACACAAACAATTATACTGGTGCACCCTTCCTCAAGGGCTACATCCAGTCTTTCTTGCAACTCTAGCAAGAAAAATTCTACTAAACACACTCAATTGTACACATTTACAATCAAGAACCCTTCTTGCATCCTGCTAGATTACAAAACACCACTGAATTGTGGAAGTAACACCCTACAACCCCAAACAATTCAGAAAACCACCCTATAGCATCACTAATTACAAAATTGAATCAAAGATTACAATTAAACTATCTAAAACGCAATACTTGAATCAAACAGGATCAAGAATTGAGTTTAAGAAACCCTCTAAATTTTCAATGGAGGTGAATCTGCGCAAGGGCTTGAAGAACTCCAATGGCACAATACAATTTCCAAATTCTTTGTCCTTCAAGAAAATCTCTTTTAATCTTCGTAAAACCAAGCAATCTTTTTCTCTCAGAATATTGACACTCTTGTTCACAATTCTCTTCTCTGTGGGTTGTTCATTTTTCACTCAAAGATGGTCTGGGTATTTAAAACATAAAAACCCAAAATTGTATTTCTTAAAACAGTTTGACAGTTTTGGTGCAGACCTCAAATAAGTCAATTTCATGAAAAGGAAATCGATTTATTTTATGCTAAAAACTAAATTTTCAAAACTAGGTTTTCTAGAATGCTTTTGCTATGCTTTGTTACTTGTTTTAAGTAAGTTTGTATTGTGCCAAGTAATTTCTTCTGAGCTTTGCATAGGTTTACCTTCGCCTTCAATCACACTCACTCACACCCACTAAGATAAGGCCTAAGTCTTCATCTTTAGCTTCCATGCTTTGCTTTACCTTTGCCTAAATGTTTGGCTTCATCAAATACTGAATCCTTTGAGATTCTCAACAATCTCCCCCTATTTGAAGAAGACAACTTAGTGTGTGAGTGGTTTCTAGCTTTATCTGCACACAAAGAAACTTGTGAAAGTAACAATTTCACACATTCACAGATTAAAACAAAAACTGCTATTCCGTTTAAGCATAAGCTGTTACAATTGATACCAATTAACAATATATCAATATGCTAACAACATTACAACAATATATAAAATGATACTAGAACACACTTTAACCTTAATAGGACACCCAAAACCTAGTTATGCAGCAGCAGAACATAAACAAAACTAAATGACATCAAATGATAGTAATAAACATATAATAGCAGCAGAGAAAACAGTTAGCAGAACCACAAAATCCACAAAGCCTACACACTCCACCATTTCTCCCCCTTTGTATTTATCAAATGCACAAGAAAGGATAGGAGTGAAAGAGAATGCATATGGCAGTTAAAATGCATGCTACTCTTCATCAGCATTTCTAGCCATTTTCTCTGCAGCATCTTCATCAACATTTCCAGCACCAATATTTCCAACATCAGCTTGACATATCCACTACTCATTATTTATCTTGGTCAGTCCTATCTTGTGCAGAGTGGTTGCCAAAACTTCATGGTTTTGCTTAACTAGTTCAACAATTTCTCCCTCAAGAGGTACACAAAAATACTCAATAAAATTTGAGACAAGCACCACATAAGGGATTTTATAGTCCACTAGTTGTTTAGATTTCTGCATTTGTTCTTCCAACACAAAAGCCTCGTTGACTCTCAATCTATTGACAATGCAATACATTAAGACGATATCCTTCTCATGTAGAACCGTGTGATTGTGTCCTCTTGGTGTCATGATCCATACTATGATGAAAGCTATGATCCTTAGATTCATTGTTGAGCCACCAACATTAAATCCTCTTATGATGCCACACTGATCCCTCATGCAGCTTTTGTAGAATGTGATTTTGTTGTAATCAACCAATGCTTCAATGTTTCCCTTGCCTATTTTCAGCCCCTCACATTTGAGTCCAACCACTGCCATCCATATAGAAGGAGTTGTCTTCATAGTTACTCCTTTTACTCTAGATTCCAACCTATCTTCCTTCACTTTTAGATTCATGAAGAACACCTTCAACAAGTCTGGATATACATTTCCAATCAGTCCAAGGAGCCTCTCAAGTCCTTCATATTACATCAGTTCACTAACTTCCAACAGGATTTTGAATTTTAGCCAGTCCAATCTCACAAACTTTGGGGCGTTGATGATTCTCCTGCTGATTTCACGCAGGTATTTATCAATGCTTTCAACACTTTCTAAATCATGCACACTTGCAAACCAGCCTTCCAAGTGCCCTCTTGTATCAACAAATCTGGTAGAACTCACAATTTGTTTCACCCTCTTCTTTGGGTTGCTAGAAGAAGCAGCCATGGCAACAGTGTTTAGAGATGGGTTCTGGAGTAGTTTTAGAATGGGTTTGAAGCTTATGCAGAATGAGTGCACAATGAATGCAATATAAAGACAAATAGAGCAGATTTGAAATAAATTCATTTTCACCTATAAGACAATTTTGGTTGGAGTGGTGTACCTTGAGGTTCCAATGAGACAAGACGTAACTGCATGGGGAAATTGCAGAACAATTGCAGAATCTGTTGCTTTTGAGTTTCTTACCATTTTTACTACCAATGGTGTAAAGACATGTGGCATTGTGTGGCTCAATGTGGTCAAATATGAGTAGTTGAGCAAGTTTTGCTTCAATCAATTCACTTTGCATGCTTGAGTCTATTCACCACTGTCCATCAATTGATTCCAATAGATCTTACACCAATCCCTTGTCTTAGAATACAACTCAAAAGCAATTAAAAGATCAAATTCTAAAGCAGAGTAAACTGAAAAATAAAATCAGCAGTTCACAAAAGAAAATAAATCAGTTCCCAGTCAAATAAATCGGTTTATTTTCATGACAGTGAGCAGAAATGTGATGCAATACCTATTTATGCTATGTTTGATAAATCTAGTATGCCTAGCTCAATTCTAAGGTAATTAAACCTATCCTTAGCTGGTGGTTTAGTAAAGAAATCTACTAATTATTTTTCAGACCCAATAAATTTGATTTCTCAATCTCCAATACTAACTTGTTCTCTAATGAAATGACATCTAATCTCTATATACTTAGGTCTAAAATGATGTATTGAATTCTTCGTGAGATTTATGGCACTAGTGTTATCACAAAACAATGGTACCTTTGTGACTTTAAGACCAAAGTCACTAATTTGTTGCTTAAGCCATGAGATTTCAGCACAACAGCTTCCAGTAGCAATGTACTCAACTTCAGCGATAGAGAAAGCAACACACTTGCTTCTTGTTGTTTCATGATATTACGCTTGCTCCAAGTAGATGACATGTACCACTCGTGATCTTTCTATCCAGTTTACACCCTGCAAAGTCTGAATCTAAATACCCTTTAAGATTGAGTGTAGCTTCATTTGGATATCACAATCCCACATTAATTGTTCTTTTGAGATACATGAGAATTCTTTTTGCTACATTGTAATGAGATTCCTTCGGATTGGCCTGAAATCTTGCACACATGCGTGCACCGAACATGGTGTCAGGTCTACTAGTTGTGAGATAGATCAATGATCCAATTAGTCTTCTGAATTTTGTTTGACCCACTACAGTTCCATTCTCACCAGCATCAAGATAACAGCCTGTAAAAATTGGAGTTGAGACTTATATCACTATAAACTTAAAACATGTCACTATTAATATCCTATAACAATAATTAAATTGTCACTAGTACTCGTGTTACTGTTGCACTTGTGACAATAATTTTAGATGTCACTAAAATTAAGCTTTATTATGAAAAATAAAATTGTCACTAATAATTTTACGTAATAGTGACAATAATACAATGTTACAAATATAAAACACAATTATGACAATAATAAAATATCAAAAATATAAATTAATTATTATTATTATTATTAATTTATTATGTTTAGCTATGAATTAGCTATGAATTATTTCTAATTATTAATATTTTATCATTATTATTATAAAAGTTATAATATGTTGTAATAATCACTACTTTCTATTTCATCATCCACACTATCATCGTGAGCACCACCATCCTCCAAATCTGTTTCACTACCATCAGCAATGGAATCACAGGCTGACAAGTGGAAATTGCTGATTCAGTAGCAGCCACTGCCTCCTTTGTTTTAAGATCAATGACACCAAGCATCAAATCCATTTCAGATTCATTTCCAATTAAAAGTATAACAAATAAAAAATATAACCAGAACTTGAAACATAAATAAATCAAATCAAACTTAATTCTAATTTATTTCAGGGATATCGTCAACACCCAATTTCGTCCGGGTAAATAAAATTATTATAAAATATAAAACAATATAAAATTAAAATAAAAAATGGGTGTTATTTAGTTTTATCATACTTTGTAAAAAAAAGAGTTTTGGTTTCATTTTATTTTATGTATAAAGTTTTAAAAATAAAATTCGTGAAAAGGAAAAAAAAGTAAAGAAAATCAGTCCATTAAAAATTTGTTAAAATAATAATAATAATAAATATAAAATTGTCATTAAAGTGTTGACATGTCACATTCTCTCTCTTTCTGCCTGCCTTGTCTGATGCCCATTAATGATATGAATATTAATTGAAAATAAACTCAAGAATTATAAAATGTTAGAAATTTGAATAGTAGATTTGATTATTATTCTGATGATTATGCTTAATAGTGATTAAATGCTGATGATTTTCAATTAAATGCTGATTGTCTAATAATTGGTGTGTTTTCTTTTTAAATTGTTATTCTCATCCTTTTTATTTTACAGGCTCCATTTGGTTAATGTTCTAAATAGTAATTAGATTTTTTTTACATTAGATGATTTGTTTTATTTTTTCGAAAAGTAAAAAAATATAAATATATATTTCAAAATAATAATAATAATAATAATATTAAA
>Ga0099825_1008121_pt1 | contig 12543 bp, 7 predicted proteins | sample SiratroredBW_FD_76838 | JGI IMG/M metagenome (GOLD analysis project Ga0099825, IMG submission 76838) | Root nodule microbial communities of legume samples collected from California, USA - Siratro red BW | ecosystem: Host-associated > Plants > Roots > Nodule | place: USA: California | collected...
CCTTTTTTTAATTCAAATAATTTAAATTTTATATAAAATCATCTTTTTATTTAACTATTTTACATACAAAAATTTATAGATAGTTATTTTTCACATTTATTTCAATTACTTAATAACAATTAACATTTAATTATTTTCAGAAGGGCTTCATCTATTAAGCACTAATTTTATCTGCACAAGACAATACAAAGTGCAAAACAGAAGATAAGAAAGGTGAAAGAATTAATCACCCTAAAATCAATAGTTTAAAATTTTAATTAATCAATTAATTAATTATTTAACTAAAATAGTACACGATTTTATTTTGGGAAAGAGCAGAGACTCTTCTTTTTGAATAAGTAATTATTGAAATTAATTATTGTTAAGTAATTAAAAAATGTAAAAAATGACTACTAGTTGTTGTGAAGAAAATTTATATAAGATAGTTAAATAAAAAGATAAACTTTATATAATTTAAATTATTAGAATTAAAAAGAAGATTAAATTTTTTTTAAAAATGAGGAAAATAAATTGGTTAGTTTTTTAAAAAAAGCAATAAAAGTAGTTTGAGAATTTTTATAAAATTACATCAATGATTATTTTTATAAAAAAAAAAGAAAGAGTAAGAAGTAGTTTTAAGAAAGAAAAAAATCTAAATAAGTTTAGGAATTTTTATTAAAAAAAATGAAAGTAGTTTGAAAATTTTTATAAAATTACAACAAAGATTATTTTTATAAAAAGAAGAAGAAGCAGAAGTAGTATTAAGTAGGAAAAAAATATAAATAAATTTCTAAAACTAATCTATTGAAATAATTGAAATTTTCACTATATAAAACACATTTTTTTTATTTAACTATTGTTTATATATATTTTCTTCACATCAGGTAATTTTTCTTCATAATAAGTAATTATTCTTTCATTCAAATTAACTTCACGTCTATAGACACAGTTTCATTTTTTAAAATAGGATCCTATTTTTTTTTCACGTCATCTTAAATAAAATCGTACAATAATACTATTTATTCATAACAATATGATACAACCCCTACACACACAAAAAAAGTACACAATTTTAAAAATTTCACAAAAAGAATACACTAATTTCAAAAAATTTCTTTCGATTAATAATTAAAACTGTAATTGAATAATCTAATCTCGCATTCTTTTTACTCGTTTCTTTTGTAAATTATTCTTCTATTTTCAATTTGTAATACTTTGTTAATTATTTTAAAAATAATTAGTTATATTATTTATAAACAAAAATTAGATGATTGTTTTAAAATATTTTATTTTAAAAAATATCCAAGCTTGATTTATTTTAAAATTTTCGCTTTTAAAATTCGCATTAAATTGTTATTATATTGTCCATATTGAATGTTGATAACGACATTTTACATAAAAAGAATGTCCCAGACCAAAATCATTCATGCAGTTTTAGTTTTTTCTTTCTTTTATTTAGATAATGTAGATCAGGCAGAAGTATTTGATGCACTAAAATACTTTCTCTGATCAGGAGCATGAACCTATTCTGTTTTCCAACATAGTAGGTTATTTGAAGAATTAAATTTAAATATAATGTCATACTAGATTATTTGAAGAATTAAATTTATTTCAAATATTATGCTTACTTAGATTCTAAGAAATTCATAAATAAATTTAAACATTTTGAATTTAATTTTTATATTTTTAATTAAGTTCTTATTATTTAATTCTTTTATTGAGTGATATAATTGTTATCTTATAAATGGAAGGTTATATTTATAATAAATATAAAAAAATACTGTGGTTAATATAAAATAACAAGTGCCTCTTACTATTTTTATTAAAAACATGATTAGATATGAAGAGACTTTTAGTTGTTGTAGGTGATTATTATTGAAGGGTTTGATGACCTTATTATTTAGAATGTTTTCAATTAAAACAATATAAATTTATTTATTATTTTATATTAACCATAATATTGCTTTATATTAATTTAAAAAACTTTACTTACTTACAAGTACGACAAAATTAGAAAACACGTAACTTAATTGAAAAATATAAAAATTTTAAATATTTAATAAAATAAAAAGTTAAACTCGATCAAAAATATCTAAATTTATAATATTATTTTCTCTAAATTTTAATTAAAATTTACATTTTTGTTTTCTTCAAGCAACTTAGTTATAATTGACATACATTTTGTTATTACTTTAAAGAAAAACATGACTATAAATTAAAAAAACAAATCTTTACTATTCAGTTAATGGTATTGTATACTTAAAAAATAAAGATTTTGATCAATAAATATGTATTTAAGATGAGAATTTTTTTCTAAGAAAGACAATAAAAATAGATGGAATTTGTACTCTAACCAAGAGAAAGTCAGCAGAAAATCAAATGTACACGAAACAAATGTTCTATTGGAACAAATTATAAATGGAGATTGGCTAGAGCCTCACTAATTATTACCTTAATCTGCCTTCATCATGAGTTTTAAGAAAAAATGGAGTTTTGTTTCAATGGTTGAGATTCACTTCTTTCTGGGTAGTTAGATATTAACTTCACAAAAGTAAATAAAAGGTATACAATTTCATTTTTCTTTTAAGTTTTTCAATTAATTGTAAAAAATACATTCTTTTAAGATTCAATAAAATCTATCAATTTTTAATAAAAAATGTCATATTATTACATTTTTAAAATTGAAATTTTTGATTGGACTATTTATTAATAATAAAAAACAATCTGAATAAATAAATAACATCCAGGACTAAAACAAATAAGAAAAAACAACTTTTATTAGTTTACAATAATACGATATTCAAGTCAATAATTAAGGGTGATATTCGACATCAGAAACATAAGCACAAAAGCTAATATTTTATTTTGAGACAATCACTTATTTCTACCATCTTTATTAGGCTTTTATATGTATTGATTTATGGAAAATGCCCAAATATGGTATAATCACATTTTTAAGTGTATTTTAGGTGTTACTTAGACGTGATGTCGTAACTAATCACGTGTTTAGTAAATTACCCTAAAAATCAATAATAGGTTCCTGTTAATTAAGCTGAGAACAATTCTATATTAAGAACATATATCATGCTTACACCAAGGTGACACTGATAATCCATGAGAGTCTCAACAAGCATCTAATAAAAATCTCATTAGAGGACGTTTTGCTAATATTCAAAACCATTTTAACATCATACAAGATAGAATCACTTGCCTGAATTCTCAACCTAACAACATTACACTCACTTCTAAAGAGAATATATATTTTTTTTAATTTTGACTTTATTTATTTCTTTATTATTTCCAGTATAAAGTTACGTTAATTATTCTTTTTAATGATAGCATGTACGCATTTAGGTAAGTAAGGGTAATGAGTTGGATGACTTCATTGTTGTCTCACACCACTACAAAATTTGTTCGGATCAATCGTTTAAATTTAAAATTAAACTAATCAAGACTCGAAATAAATACGACATAATCAATTTTTTCTTTAATATAATATATTATTAGTATTATTATTATTGATAATTAAATTGTAAAATAAAATAAAAATAAAATAAATTATTTTACATATCTGCATGAAATTAAATAGTAGATAATGATTATAGTTTAATTAATAATATTGAGTTTAAGTTTTTAACGTACAATTACTTAATTGCTAAGAAAAATAAGTTTTATATCTATAAACTAATTTTAATTCATTATCAAATTATAATTTTATTATTATTATTAATATTAATAATATTATTATTTGATTATTCATTATTACGATTTTTTTATTAATATTTACATTATTATTATTATTATTTTATTATATTATATTGATCACATTATATCTAACATAATTGATCAGCTCAAAGTTTTAAACAATTATATTGATTGTATGCTTCTCAAATCACACACAGATAAATTTATTTACCACATGAACAATCACGACAACGAATGAACCAAGACAAAGAGAATAAACAACGTTTTTTCAAACCAAGTAAACACAGTGAGTAATGATTTTAGAGGATGAAGAAGGAAGAATAATGAGAATGAAGCTAGAAGAAGAAAGAAGCCAAGCAAGAAGAAATGCAAACCAAGAACAATGCAATCAACCCTGCTTCTTATAAACGGCCTTCAACCTCTCCAATGCCTGTCTTTCTTATAATACGTTAGGGTCTTTCTGTCATCGTTCATCTTCTCACATAGGTGGAAACAAATAGAAACCAACTTCGCTTTTCAATCATAGGGAATAGTACATCCATAAAAGCAAAGAAGACGTTATAATATGTGTTGTCTAAGTTGCAGTTCATTTTCCAATGCAAAGAATCAACGAGGATGCCAGTAATATAAAATGTCAAGAACCTATTCTCATTTAACTTTATTACTATGCCCAGTAAATTTCATGGATACAAACATGGTGACGTGGTGTACATTTAACTTTGTCTCTTAAAACACATGGTTAGAGGTGAAAAGTATTTGTTCTTTAAATATATTTCAATACTTTGAAGAATAGCTTTTTAACTCTCGGATAAGAAATACCATCGCTTTTCCAAAAAATAAATAGTAAATCTCATGGAGATAAAATAAATTGCAATCCCTATGAGATGATCATGTTTGAATGGAGTAAAATGGAAGTGAAACTCTGTTTTCTTTATATCACTCAAGAAATAAGTTTTGTTTACAAGTATTAATTTAAAACCAAAAATAAAAACACCTTAAAAGCATATTTCTTTAGTGAGTACATAGCACCCAAATTACAAAAATCCAACACAATCACACACAACTTATTTCTTGGAAGTTCGCACCTTCTCATTTTGGATATATAAACAATCTTCAAGATTTCAAGTTAAAACTTAAAAAAGCTGCATGTGTTGTATCTAGCAATTATCACGAAATAGATTATTATTCCGGCAATTTCTAGCTTTACCAGAAAAAAGATTATTACGCTTGGCGTTGGTCTCTATGAAGGGATCGAAATAAAAATCATAGTAGTGCTGCAATAAAACTTCATCAACCAGAGAAATTAAAAACACGAACAAATCCATAACAGTTGTGTAAAATAATCTATACTGATCTACTCTGCCTCGTGGCACAATTCGATCGTCTCAGTGTAATATACAAAAGTACATGACTGACTTCCTTCAAAGTGAGGGAGAGAAATTAAAGTAGTTCACAAAGAAACAAACAACACAACAAACTTGCACCAAGGAATTAAAGTAAAGAAAAGAAGAGAAAAATGTCAACTCGTTAGATGATACACAAAACCATAAAAAAGGACAAGACAAACCGCCCAAAGTGGCTTAATCAGTAACTCACATCTTATCTCGATGAAGATGCAATCCTCACGTTTCTATGGTTGAAAGAATGCAAAACAAGTTGAAGAGTGTGATCAATCAGCACTGATAAAATGTCTCTAACACTGTACACGCGCGGGCCAAAAATAGAAAGGACTATAAGAGAGATGCTGAACTATTTTTCCATGAATAAGATGATCTCCGGCCCGTGATTTGGGGTGTGAAGCTAAGCCCAAACATCTCCTTGAGGGCCTTGCCCCTTTCCCAAAACCTCACTAACTTGGCAACTATTGTAGCACTTTGCATTACGTGGTTCATATCATTTTCGCTCCACAAACGGTTCACTAGTTGCATTCTCCTGCGCTTTGAATCCAATGAAATGCCCCACTCCTCGTACAGGCTTATTCTCTCCTTATCAGAAAGCCTCTTGTGCATAAGCTTCACAAGCATTCCTCTTTCTCGCCGAAGTGCTTTCACGCTGTATTCCCAACCAAGCGCATATATGAATGAAATACACTAGTTAATAAGCTAACCACCATGGAGCAACGAAAAGCAATAAACCAAATCAACCATAAGTGAAGCAATCAACAAAACAGGCAACAGTCTTTTGTAGGTTATGATGAGTCTTTATATGTGGATAATAGTCATGATCTATTTCTCAACATAAATTCAGTGTCACAATGTTCCATGTAGAAAATTTTTCGTTCGTTGTATTGGCCAATATGCCCATTTGGATTCCGAATAATAATATAGAAGAAACTGAAACACATGCAGAAGTGACAGAAAGAGAGACAAGAACCTTGAAGCTAGTGTGATTGTCCGACTATCTCTCACAGACTGGTTTCCATCAGAAAATGTTTCTTTCAGGAAGGATAGTCTTCTAAGTTCGACCTCCATGTAAATGGAATCTGTTGGATCACCCCTGAACAAAAGAAAGAAGTAGGTCCTGTGGGTCAATGGTACACAGCATGATTGCCACAGTTCAATTATCTCTTTTTGCTGTCTCTTGAATTGCAGAGACCAATCTAAAGGAGTTCCAGATGTCTCCAATATCGGATCCACACCTACATCTTTCACGTTCCTCTTTCTTCCTGCCTCATGGTCCTGCAATTCAGAAAAGCATAAGTTTTTTAAAATCATCAAGACTAAAATAATGACCTTCCAAATTCAGAATTTCTAATCATCAAATGGAAAGTTGTATGAAATTATGAACAGCAGTAGCACGTATAATTTGCAGCATATAGATATAATTATGTTAACTCATTATCCATTCCTGTTAGTATCAATATACAAGTCTTGTTACGGTGGAAGCTGGAGTTTCTACTACCATTTGCTAGTGAAAAGGAAGAACTTTCATGCATTAAATAACAGATAAGGAAATTCCGAGAGTAAAGTTTTCCTACTTAAGAACCTATAGTTGCTGTAAACAACACAATCTAATACTCATATTTATACAGATTAAAATAATAAGTTTATCTGTTATCTGCATGAATGTGATCAGTGATCAATATTACATAAATAGTGGACACTCTCCCATACTTAGGAAAGAGAAAATGAAAAGATCGGACTTACGAAAATAGCTGAAACGACTTATTCTCACCTGACCATCAACAAGCTGCTTTTCATATTCTTGTTTGACCATTTCTTTCATCCCAGCAACAAAAGTCTGGATGCTACCAATATCCTCATCAGCAGATGTTCTGATGCTGCTCGCTCTAAGATCATCCACAGAAAGACTTCCCATGGAAGACTGCGAACCGTTCCTTAACAATTTTATGGAACCATCATAATTCAATTGAGGAAACTTTTTCCGTAAACCATCTGGCCTTCCAGGGAATCCTTTATCAAATCCATTGGCTGGAGTCCTCTGTATTTCTCCCACAGACTCCGGAGAACCAGTCATATGATGTTCCGTACAGCTCCAGCTTCTAGTTAATTTGAGATTCCTATAATTTGACACATTTTCCGACATGACCAGTGGAGATTGTTCATCCGGAGAAGGACATACAAGAGAATCAATGGTTGACTGTACATCTTGCAGTCTCTGCTCCAGCAGTGTTGAATTTTCTTGGACCTGACTGTCTCCAGTATCTTCATTCAAATGTGAAGATATTTCCTGGCTTGTTTCACTTTCCTCTCCAGATATTGCTGATGTTAACTCTCCATTGTCAACACATCGAACTTCCTTGCAGTAATCTTCAGTGTCTTCTGTACAAGCAAAAATAGCCACAAATGTATAATGACTGAATCCGATGCAGTTATCTTTATTATCAAACTATTTACACTACAGGCATACATATGCAAGGACTTACCATCAGGATTACTTCCACTACCTCCATCATTATAATGAGGGTTGTTGAACTCTATAACGCGTGTATTAGGATGATGAGGACCACAAATGCTCGATGACTCTGATACTGAACAGTCATCTTCCCATATATCTTCCCCTTCCTGCAGATTAAGATTGATGATTAATAATGCTAGCCTGAACAAATACAAGCCCAATCTAAAGGCACGACATCAAACATGTAATAAATTATGAAATATAAACTACTTTTCCAGATATCTGCCCCTTTCCGACCATGCGCAGCAAATCTTCAACCCTTGATTGAGCAAGGTCACGTTGCTTAGTTAGCTCCCTAATCTCCTTCTCCATCTGAATGATTGAAATTCATGTTATGAACATTTAAGGAGTAAAGAAAACACAGAATATAGCATGAATCTGTCTGAAAAATGTATCATTTAACATTAATACAACTATATCTAAGATATCAAATTTTACCCCAAAAAATAAGGCTATTAACCTATATAGAATGGATACATTCAAGTGTTTCCAGGGAGCGTGTGACACATGTTGATCACTGTCTCTAACCGCCAAAAAAACATAAAAAACAGTAAGATATATTAAAGAAAACCCCTGCTCGATCCAGAAATATAAAAAACAAACTGAGGCCAACAAATCCATTTGAGGTCTACTCTAACACTTAGCAGTCCTCCTACTTACAGATAGTATACATAAATTCAAAGGAGCAGTATAGGTCACTAACACAAGTATCCAGAAAAGAGAGATTATTACCCAAGACATGTCCACAATCAATACAAACATGCTCATCACAAAAAAAAATAAAAATAAAAAAAAAAATCAATATAAACATTATAGCACAAGAATTCAAACAGTAAATTATACAACCTTCTCTATCTGGAGATCTTTCTTTCTCAACAATGTTGCATAATCACAATTGGAGGTAACGGGACCAGGAGTTTTCAACTCACTCTCCAATCTAGCCACCTCTTTCTGCAAATGCTTGACCAAGGCTTTATCGGACATGACGACATTAACCTGGGCTTTAGTGGTCACTTCTTTTGCACAACAAGCAAAAAGAAGTGTGTTTCTGGTTTGCTCAACATGACTTCGTGCAGGGCTCAAAGTGCAAATGATAGCCGTCCTAGCATTTCCACCCAAGCAAGGCTGAAGTATACGTGTCAACTTGGAATCTCTGTAATTGATGTGTCCATGTCTCCCATTACTGCATTCATTCACATCGTCAATGGATTTATTAAACAGTTATAGGGTAGCTCCTGCATTAAAGTTTTGAACATATAGAAGATTTCTAGTGTAAAGATACCTCCAATTAGACACAGGGTACATAATGATCTGCCTTCCTATCTCTCACAATTTCTTGACGATGGATGAAGTAAACATCATCTTAACTAGATTTCATATATAAATTAACTAAAGAGGCTACTCTAGTTCTTTATATATAAAAACGCTATCCTACTATGATATTATAATAGTCTCATTTGGGCTAGTCAGTTTCATGCATATAGAAAACCAAGCAACCTTATAGCCAGAAGGTTAAAAAGAAAAACTAGAATAATATGATTAAGCAAATTAAAAGACATGTCTTGTGAAATTAAATAAATTTAATGAAGATTTTCTAACTTTATTAGAAATGGCATAAATAAGAAAGACACCATAAACTGAGGAGTGAGTAGACAACCTAAGCTTGCGAATAACTGTCCCAAGAGTAAGTAAACTCCGGTTTATATGACAACCTTCTTTTAGTCTCATCCCAGCTGATGATGCCTGAGATGCACGCTCACTCCCTGCCAAATCAACAAAATTCTGCACAGAAACAAAAAGAAATTAAATAATTATAAAATCTTTGATAATGCCCACAATAGGAGGGCAATTTTAAAGAAAGTAAACATACCACACTAGCTACTAGGGTGGCCGAGTTGCCTTTGCCTATGAATTCCCTGGCAGAACTTTCCATTGTCTGAAATGTTGCAACTCAGTTAATGGTCTGTCAGTAAAAAGTATTAAGCACAATATTTTAAGCATGTAAGGGGGAGGCGCATACCAATCTGATAATTTGGTGAGATCTAGAACTCTTTTCATTTAGGTATGTCTCTCCCACCTGTCTCTGAGCTGCAAGAATAAAGTAAGAATACTACTGACTAAACTGTAACAAGAAAACTATGCAAAGTCCTTTACCTTCACTGAAGGCGATGAGCTCTTTTAAATGCCCCCAGTCTCGTAGAGTCTCCTCTGTGAGTTTCTCTAAAATGGGACCTCTCTGATATGAAAATAATGAATCATTAAAACAACAGTTGATTATGCAATCTTTTTTATTAAACTTTTATCCAATATAAAGGCATTCACCTCCGGATCATCACGTAGCCTAAGTGGAGTGTTGTCAGTACTGAGGAGGTCTCGAACAATTTCATTGTAAATTTCGATTGCTGAGAACTTCAATATAAATGCTCTTTCTTCATGCTAAAAAAGTTAATTACCGTGTCAACAGAACTTAGTAATAATATTATAAATAAGGGCTCTGGTGGAGAATGATAGCCAAGAGTTAAACAAGCATATGCAATTGTGTGTGACATATATATATATATATATGGATATGTATGTATAACAGTAGTCTAGTTACCCTCTTTATATAGTCAAAAATATCGGCAACGGCGTATTCGGTTATTCCAACCATCGTATATGTCTTTCCACTACTTGTTTGCCCGTATGCAAAAATACTTGCTGAAAGAATATATATATACCTATATTAGTCAGAGTGGGCAATGAGTACAAGAAAATAGCCATAGTGACAATATATACTCACAGTTAATTCCACCAACAACTGAAAGAGCAACTTCTTTGGCTCCTTCTTCATATACCTGCCTTGTGGCACAATCACCCCGAAATACTTTGTCTATCACCAATGAATAAAAAAAAAATTGTTTAGAAACACTCCGCCCAAAATCAATGGAGATCCAGTTCAATGCCTTTATTGAAAAGAAAACTTTGAAACGCTTTATCATACAACAAAACTAAGCAAAGTGCAATTTTAAGCGTAATAATAATAGATTTAAGAAATAAAATAAAGAAAAGTGGGATTGACACTAAGCAAGTTGTGCTAATTCGTCCACCAAATGTTTGCATCAAAATAAATTATTTTCTAAAGTCGGACCACGTAAATTAGGAAAAAAGTGCATTGCCGCAGCAGTGCGTCAAGGCAATGCAATCCTAATCTAATCGAAATGTAAAAATAACTAAATTTCATCCTTCGGGTAAGGGAAAGAGATCCCTGTACCGTTTAGGGCGATACATTTACCAAATCTAACCCACGTTAAGTCCTCAATACTTTGTTAGTGTCAAGTATACACCTGAAACTGAATAATTCAGTTTCAATGGCAATAAAAATTCCAAATAATAAACAGGCATTTGCTTACCAAATGTGTAGGCACTTGGAAATGTGGATCCCTCACGCAGTGTGTTCCGATACAAGATGGTAGTATCATTAATGCATTCCCAGTCTGCTGATTCATTAGCATCAACCTCCTTCTCGTTCAGAGGCCTCAGCCTTATTGACACAAGAATCTTCTCTTCGCGGCCGCTCACTCCTTGCATCTTCTCCCATTTCAGCAGCTCTTCTCCAGCGATAGCTCCCATGTCTCAATCTTTTCTCCGACCCAATTAACAAGCTAATCAGACCTTAGAAAAAGCCCATGACTCCTAAAAGTGGACAAGTGGGGTGGGTGATTATTAAAGTTATTCTTCATTTCCCACTATGCAAGCATTTAAAAGAAAAGAACCGAGTTTAAGAAAAAAAAAAAAAAACAAAGCCTTTAACTAAATGCAGGAAGATAATCACAATTCATAATCATGAAATTACCAAACTCAGAAAAGATAGCAACCGTCAATTTCGGCTGATAAATAAACACTCGTTAACAGCAATAGCGAACTAACTATTGATTATATTTATATCCAACCAACGAAAGAAAGACCGACACAATGCAGAATGCTAATTAATTACGCTTTAATCATCAATAAACTATCAGCGGTTGGCAAAATATCACGACCTAAAAGACTTCTGTCTAAAGAGAGATGATCAATCATGGTTTTAGCTTAGTCCGATTAAAGGACATACAGGTCTTTTACTTTTATTCTTTGGTACTAAGCTTCATATGGAGAGAAGAATAAAGAAGAAGAAGCGAGCGAAAAGAAAAATTAAAAAGAAAAAAGAGCTGGCTGGGGCCAAACAAAGCATAAAAAGCGAGGTTCCCTTTTTTATTAATCCTTCCTTCAACAATGAACCAATTGTAATGTAACAATAGAAAACTTTCAACAGCAGCGACCCCGATAACGCTTGAGAACGAAGTAACAGAGTTTTACATAATAATAAATATGAAATTGACCCTGAATTGGTAGTTATGCACAGCACGACACATATCACCAGTCCCCAACCAACAGGATAACAGGGCCATCGTTTTCAGCTTTTTCACCCTTCCTCTTTATTTTCAGTTGTGGCCAATTAACAAAAGCATCACAAACACTCACTCTCTCGCTCATTCTCATACACATCATTTTTTGCAAACCAAGGGATTTTCACCTCTCAACTTCCCCGTCCTTTTCGCCACACTGTAACAACGATAACCTAATTCACATTCACAGCACAACGTAGCTTATTTACAAACCTGAAACCTCTACTATTTTTTGAAACTGCTTTATCCGTGATCACAACTTAGAAATAGGATACGAACCGAAATAGAAACAAAACAAATGCCACGTTCATTCACAACAAAGTGCTCGAAATCACCTCGAGTAAACTTTTTGGAACTTAGCAAGTATATTCTTCTTCGTTAGCTCCGCACAAGCCACAACATAGCGTTAAGTAACTATCAGATTTTGTTAAAAAAAAAAAAAAAAAAAAAAAGGGGGCGGGGAGGAAAGGGAGGGGGAAAGAGGGAGGAAGCAAAGAAAAAAAAAAAAAAAAAAAAAAAA
>Ga0099825_1008123_pt1 | contig 12539 bp, 8 predicted proteins | sample SiratroredBW_FD_76838 | JGI IMG/M metagenome (GOLD analysis project Ga0099825, IMG submission 76838) | Root nodule microbial communities of legume samples collected from California, USA - Siratro red BW | ecosystem: Host-associated > Plants > Roots > Nodule | place: USA: California | collected...
CCACGTACGATGAACTGGTATGGCAACGTAGATATGAAGTATGCTCTACACTTGCCTCTTATGAGGATCCTGTGTATCAGAAACATGTCTGAAGTATTCCGCTTTAAGGTTCTTTCTCTTTATAAATTTCAGTTCTTTCCTTTTATGTATGGTTGTTCCTACTGTTATGCATACTGGTTATGGTTAGGCTGGGAAAAGAGTAGGCAAGAGGCCGAAGAAGTACCGGTAAGCCGTGAAAGTATGCATGACTGTTAGGAGTAGTTATACATGACTGGTGAGGTTGATATACATTAATAATAAACTCCATCCTTGGCAATGATTTGAAATAAATATTCTTTAATGATCAGTTGCAACCTTTTATGTTTTAAAAAGAAAAAAACCTTTGTGCAAGGACATTAGGACCTACACCTTTATCTTGCTTGCAATTTTTGAAAATATATGTTTATTTTTTTACTACACACTATTTTTCTAGAATGAATTCTATCACCGCCTAAAAGAGTTAAAAGAACAATTTTGAGAAATAAGAAAAAATAGTGGATGATTAGATATATGATTCCCATAGTTGGATGCTCTTAAAATAAGTAAAAAGTGTATGTTTTATTACACAATAGTATCTAAACATCAATTAATTTAAATTTGTTAGAGGATAAGAGCTTAAATTTTTTGTAGAAATAATGGTTATTACTACATAATTTGGTAAGAACCATATGTGCCAACATAAAGTTATTGAATGGAATCATTCACTCCAAGCTCAAAAGGAGTAAAGATAATATTGCAAGATATATTCTGGAAGGGTGTAGTAAGTTTTAAGCTAGATGGAAGCAAAATTTTGATCGGATTGATATCTATAAAAGTTTTGTAAGGGATGCAAACATCACCAATCTCTAGGTGTCCAATACTTGAGGTGTGAAAAAGGATGAACACCACAAGTCAGAGTTTGGTTAGGTTGTGATTGAAGCCAAGCCATAATGAAAACAGTAAATTGGAATTCCTTAACGAAAGCGAGTTTTCATAATACCAATTAACTGATCAGATGAAAATAGCACACAAGAATAAAGAACAAACAACAATCAATTAAGTAAGTGGATCAACCAATTGATGAAGTCGCAAAACACAACAGTAGTTATGAACAATTGATTAAACGCGATGAACAATTAGTTGAAACAATGACAACAAACCCAAATTACAGCAGAACTGAAAAGTGGTTAAGATGAGGGAAAGAGAGATCAAGAACACCAAGATTTACACTAGTTCACCCTTCCTCAATGGCTACGTCCAGTCCTTTGCCAACAAGAAATGATTTTCATTAAAAAGATCTCCAAGATCAATCCAATACAATATAATTACACTTGCTCCAAGCAAGACACCACTGCACCCTGCAACACACAACCCATTGCACTCCACAGTAGCTGTAAAACAGTGTAGAACCCTACTGCACACTCCCAAATTACAAACCCTATGCAATATGGAAACCAAACACACAATTACAAATCACAAACCCCATGCAACTTGCCACCAAATCACTCGCTATACAATAGCAATGAAAAAACAACAATGCTTCTACACAAAAACAGATTATAGAATAAATGCAAATCAGTGCAGAAGACTTAGCTCTGGTGCTGAACCAAGGTTACATGAAAATCACTCAAAGTAAGGCTCCAAGATTCAAGTTCTTGATGATTTTCTTGATGTAAATCGTGTAGAACAAGTTCTCACAATAAGGGCACATTTTTCTCTCCTAGAATTTCTCAAAATGATCAGTCAAATGTCTTAGGTTAATAAAAAAATGCGCCCACCCTTACCATTCAATCGATTGATTTTTCTTTGAAAAAACATGAAAAATCAGTAGATTGATTTCTAAAAATAGTTAACTAATTTTTCTCACAAAATAGATTTTTCAAAGGCTATTAAATCTCACTTTAGTTCTAATTATTTATTTCTAAAACAAAGTGAATTATGAAGTTTTCCTTGAGTGATATATCATGCAACTTATGGTTTTGAACCAAAAGTACTCTCACACATACCCAACCTAAGTTCTAAACCAAAACTTCCATCAAGGTCCATGATGGCTTCAAATAATCCATTTAGCAAGCTTTGATCCATGTTGACCTCATCAGATCACTTAGCAAGCCTTGGTGTTAACATGTGATACTCTACTTTTCAATTCTATTTTGAATGAGAATGCATGAGATTTTATTTTTCATTTTTTAATGAGAATGCATGAGATTCTATTTTTTTATTTTTTTGAATGAGAATACATATACGAATGCATGAGATTCTATTTTTTTTTCATTTTTCCTTTTTATTTAATTTTTAATTTTTCTGGATTTTGATGTTGACATTCAGAATCAATTGTTCTCTTTACCATCATTGAGTTCATTTGACAACAAAGTTTTGTTCTTGAAAATGAGGGATGTTGCAAATCCTGAAGTTAATGTTAAAATTAGGGCATCTTTGACTTTTTCCTTTAAAACAATATTTTAATGCATGCACTTAAATCCAAAGGTGCGTGAAAAATATAGGAGAGAAAATTGAAAATATTTAAAGGAAGCTGGGATTGCACAATCTCAGATATGTTATCATTGGCATTTACTTCTGAAAGGGAAAATTTTATGCAAGGTATACATGCGAAATAGGACTGCCCAAATTTTGGTGTATTGGGTAGTCTAAGTGAAGTGAGAATGAATGTCCTATTTGTAAGGCCAAAAAACATATCTAGGTTTGATGAAGGTGCATCATCATATAGAGAAAATTGTATCCCTAAAAGGGAAGAATATGTATGAAACAAATGGAAACTACCCCAGTTTAGATGTACAAGGGTGAAGAAAGGTCTAGATGAAAGGTGATTTGGTTTTTGTACGATAGAAAGAAAGGATTGCCCCAATATAGGGTTATTCCCAGTTAACTTGCCCTCAATTGGCTTATTGGTTGATAATAAAAGGTTGTCTTCTACTAAAAGCATTTCAAACATTTTTTTTTTACTTTTTTTTTCTTTTGTTTTCTTTTTTTCTTCCGACACGTATTGTCAGTCATATCCTTTTGTTATAAGGTTCAGCTTTATGAAAATCATGGCAATCATTTATCAATCAATGTGGACTTTATTAGGTTTGTAACATGGCCAGGGTTACAAGGTTATGAAGAAAAGGATATAAAGGCTGAAAAATTATTTATGGACTTACTTTTTAAAACAAGAATCACTAACCAAGTGTTGTGAAAAAAAAAATTAACCATTCCATCATTTTTCATCATTTTATCTTTTTTTCATTTATCTTTTCATTTTCTTTTCTTTATCACTTTGTGATAACAATTCTTGTTGCGGACTCACATTGTTCTTTGATGGATTTCTACTATTTGATTTTTTTTTTAAACTTTTAACATACACCTTGACCCGAGTTTCATCTTAATGGTGATCCTTATTTAGGGTATTTTGAAAGGAAATATTTATTTGGGCTCAAAGAGAGTGCAATGGATTTGTAATCTTTTGGTTTTGGATGAAGAAACATAGTCATATATCATTTTAATCCTGGTTGCCTAATTTTCAAAGAGATTAACAGTGAAACAAAATTCATTGACTTCCAATACGTGTCGTTCTTTCTTTCTTTTTTTCTTCTTCTGTTTTTTTTCTTTTCTTTTCATCCTATCTTTGCTTAGATCGTCTTTGTGGGTTTTCAATCTAACGAATTTCATTATTTTTTAAAAGGTTTTATTTGCCTCTGGAGATTGGAGATTAGTCGTTTAGCCAACTAAAAGAAACCCGATGTTTCTGCCCTCGTGTGATATTCTTGTTTTGCTATTTCAGGCCATGATGATAGCTACCAAGTCAAATCCTTTTGTTTTTGGATTTCGGGGATGAGGAAAGGCCAGAAGGTTTCAAACAACATGCATGAAAATGCTTCAATGGACAAGCCAATTTTTATCTCTTATTAAATTGTGAAAATGCAACATCTCTATCCTTTAGTTTTTTCAATATCATGAATTCCAAGATTGTATCGAAGAAAATAATTAATTCAAACATTTGATCGATTTTTTTCATTATTTTTCAAAATTTTCCCTTTTTATTTTTCATTTTCCCATATCATATCATGAATTTGGTAACATTGAGATAGGAGACAAATAAATTTGAAAGTTTTGCAATGCAATTTTTTTTTAAATTTTATTTTCAAAATTCCTTCAAAAGAAAAAAGTATTTTGTGGAATGAAATATGGATGCATGTCAAGATGTATGATGCATGTCTATATGCATAATGCATGTCTAGATATATGATGTATGTTAAGATGTATGATGAAGGTCTAAATATATGATACATATTTAGATGTATGATGCTTGCCTAAGTATGTGATGCACGTTAAGATGTATGATGAAGGTCTAAATGTATAATGCATATTTAGATGTATGATGCATGTCTAGATGTATGACACATGTTTAAATGTATTATGCATGTCTAAATATGTGATGCATGTTTAGATGTACGATGAAGGTCTAAATGTATTATGCATATTTAGATTTATGATGCATGCCTAGATGTATGATGTCTGTCTAAATATGTGATACGTGTTTATATGTATGATGAATGTCTAAATGTTAAGCTGTATGATACATGTCTGGATGTAACATGCATGCAAAACTAACTAATGTATGTATGTCACAACTTATGGATGAATATTATATATTATGTAAGGTGGTATTAGAATGCAGAAGAGTTATAAATTTGAAAATTATATATATAATATCATTAATGTACGAATGAAGACAAGATGCATATGCATGCTTATATGTACAATGCTGAGTAACATGATATGTAACTAACAATGTAATCGACGCGACTAAATCACAATGAAAAACAATGCATGCTTGTACCTCAAGAGGTACTTATTCATGATATATGGTATGTACAAACAAATGGTGAAGGGTATAAGAATGCAAAAATCTCCCTTTGTGCCCTAATCAAGGTCTAGCATGACAGCGCTTGAGATCTAAGCCTATAAATGCATACTCACATAGGATAGCTCCCAATACATAGAGATTCAAGGCCACTAGAGCTATGAATCACTCCATCGTATTACCCATGTCAATTGGTAAAAACTTTATGTATATACAAATGAAGACAACAAACTCTAGCAAGGATTCTCGCAAAAACTGAGAAAGAAAGTACATCCCATCAATATTGCTACACAATCCCTTTCTAATTCTAAGCTTTCTCAGACATGGTATAGGGTCTCATTCATGATATGTAAAAGTGTGTGTGTGAATGGACAAGAAATGCATACCCAACCCCCACCTGCAAAACAACCAGAAAATCCCAGACAAATATATAATAGGTCGTTTACCCTAAGGTTCAATATTCCAGCAAATAACAATATATACAAAAAAGAAAGAGAAAGATAATAATTGGGAAAATCACACTAATTTTTACTTAATTAAATTGGCCTGACTCTGAAGGATATCAAGTGGAAGAACTAGTTTTTTCTTTTATTGTTTCTTGTTTCTATTTAAGCTCTGGAAATTTTGTAAACCTTTATTTGTTCAGGACCTGACTTATAGATTGTGAGGGTAAAATTGTGTTGGGCAGGTGAAGAATGGGATGAACAAGGGTGGTGCAGAGGATTTTTTTTTGTGCCTTCAAAAGAAGAAAATTGAGTGCGAGATATGAGGATAAATGTGTGTTGGGTGAAGAGAGTGTGTGTGTCGTGAAACCAGTGATGGTGGAAGCACGAGAGTGAGGGTAAGTGTTTTTTTTTTGTGAGTGCGGTGAGAAAGTGGGTGAGTGAGAACGAAAAATGTGAGTGTAGTGTGTGTCAAAGAAGGATGAGTGAGAGTGTCTATCATTGTATGAAGACCCCCTTTCAAAATCTTTCTCTAACCTTTTTGTTCCTCAACATTTGTTTTAACCAATTACTTTTCAAAATTGAGACTTCATTACATTTTATTACACTGAGCATTCATTGCATTTTATCATAGAAATTTGTTTTCTCAATCAATTTTTTAAACTAAAACACATTAAACACATTAAGTGTATTTTATTATTGATTGACATGTGGGGATGGTGTAAGAAGTGATAAGAGTGCTGGCCCAATAGGAGAGACAAGGCAATGCAGGGGGTGTGAGAAGAAAGTTTGGCCTATTGGCCCAAGTGGGGAGAAAGAGTGTGCGTATTGAGAAAATGAGGAGTTGTGAAAGAAAATTGGCTTGATCAAGATAAGAGGGGTGTATGAAGAGAAAGAGGATGAGTGTAAGGAGCAGATGACATTTTTATTTTTCATGTGAAGCCTAATAGATTGGGTCTTAATAAAATACATCGATTTTATGTTTTCTCTTTTCGTTTATTTTCTATTTTTATTTTTATTATTTATTAAAACTTTGTTTTTTAACTCATAAAAATGAAATGGGATGCAACTTTTTAATTTTAATTTATGAAAATAAAATGATAAAGCAAATGAAAACACTAACTACCTATATATATATATATATATATATATATATATATTATAAAATGATAAAAAGGATAAACACTAAATCATATTTTTTTGTATGTTTTATCTTAAAATGAAAACAAAACAGAAAGAGAATAAAATAAAAGATTATAATATTATTATTATTTTTTAAAAATAAGAGAAAACAATAAAATCTAAACTTAAGCTAAATGACTATTTTTTTTTGGAACATTATTTTTCACTCAAACAAAATTGGATATTGATAAGTATGTCGTTTATTCTAGATTGTCTAGTCTGTTTGTGTACACTAAACTACTTACCTTGTTTGTGTGCACTAAACCGTCTAGTTGATTTGTTTAACACTTGACCATCTAGTATAAACAAATATATTAGATTGTGTAGTCTGTACAAACAAACTAGACAATAGTGTAATAAATATACTAGACAATATAGTATAGAGAAACATACTAGATAGTCTAGTGTACACAAACAAATAAGATATTCTAAAACAAACAAACATACTAGACAATCTAGAGTAGACAAACAAACTAGATAATCTAATATAAACAAACAAACAAACTATATGATATAATATTAAACAAAATGGACTAGCTGATCTAATATAAATAAAAAATAGAACAAAAAAAGAATGACTCGAAGTTGTGGCCTAACCCACAACTTCTTAACCTAAATAAAAAGATGCAACAAAAATAATTTCAAATTTATAGAAGTCATGTAGGCAGACACGACTTTAAAAATATTATATTCAATTTTAAAAAAATATCTAAAAATAAAAAATAAAATTGTTTCACTACGCCTTTAAAAATATTATATTTAAATCTTTATAAATAACACAATTTCAGTTAAAAAAGAAATAGATAATTATTTTATCTTAAAGTTGTGCTCGAATGCACGACTTTTCTATTTCAAAATTATCTTCCAAATCATGACTTATTCATGATGGAAGAATTTTTATCCCATAAATGAAAAAAATATACCATGTTCATAAAAAAAATGATGGCCAAAAGTCCAAAAACCACAATACTTTAATTAAGAAATTATAATATTAAAGTTTTTTAGATTTGATGTTCGCTTATAGTTATATTTTATTTGTTGTGGGATTTGCTGGTCAAAGGTTTTTATTTGTTTTTTTATTCTAGGAATAGTTTTTGGGTTACATTAGTTTATTTCGAGGATTTTAGTTTTAATAGACCTCTAACCTTTTATTTTTTGTCTTATCATATTTGCAAGTGGCAGTAAAACTTTCAGTCCATCAATTTAAAGTTACAACGAATATAAAATTAATTTAATAATTACAATAATATCAAACTTTTTATTTAAATAACTATTAAATATGAGTATCGTCACATACACCATATTTTTAGGTAAAAGTTTTTGGTAACGTTTTTTTTTTAATATAATTACATTGCTTACATTATCATTATATTAAATGGATCGTTCGTCTAGATATGTGTGTGATTGCATGTGTCATCTCAGGTCTAGCATTATTTTAAATAATTTTATATGTACACATATTATTTTATATTTTATTTTTAAAGTAAATCACATGTATAAACATAGTTGATTGATTAAGTGTATGATTATATACATTATTTTATATTCAACGCGAGTTATTTAATACTTTATTTTTTTTATTTTATAAATACTTTTTTTTAAATAAAATTTAAGTAACAAAAGTTATCTTTGTTTATTATACAATTTGTAAACATAGTCACTCACACTCTAATTCTTGATTGTGAATAGAAATAAGTATAAGTAAGGTCTGTCAAGTTTCATAATTTTTTTAATAAATTTTTCTTTTAAAAACAAAACTGTATAACCTTGATTCTTTTATTGTGATGAAAATACATACAAGGTCAATTACTTAAATAAAAAATTTTAAAAATATCTTCTTTATTTGTATATGTATTTTTGTTTACTTTTTTAAAAAATAAATATTTTTAAAACTATAATCAGTTTGCAAAGTAATGAGTAATACAAGGCCAAGATGTTCTTGACCGAAGTAGGGTCCTTCGATTGAGTCATATACTGAATAAGTGTCACACAACTTGACAATCTCAGGTGGCCAAAACTCTTCGAGTAGGATACTATTGGTCGAGTATGGAAAGTGACTACGTTGAGTACGCTAAGAAATGCCACAAATGTCAAGAGTTTGGAAACATATTGCATGCCAAGCTAGAAGTATTGCACCACATGAGCACCCTGGCCCTTTGTCTAGTAGGGAATCATTGGCTCATTCAGTCCGGGTAAGGGGCAATGCAAATATTTGTTGGTAGCAATCGACTATTTCACCAAATGGATAAAGGTAGATCCACTTGCTTTTATCATAGCTCGAAATGTCCAAGGGTTTGTTTGGAAGAACATCGTTTGTAGATTTGAACTGTCGCATACGATAATAACAGACAACAACAAATAGTTTATCAACTGTGCACTTCAAGAATTCTATAAAGGACCTAACATAGATTCTGTCACCAGCTCGGTCGAACACCCATAGACTAATGGGTAGCAACAAAGTCATTCCCAATGAGTTAAAGAAAAGGCTTCGCAAAACTAAAGGCAGATGAACTGAGGAATTCCTAGAAGTTTTATGGGCTTACCGGTGAATGCCACAATCATCAATAAAGGAAACTCCTTTTAGTCTCACTTATGGAATGAACACTATGATATTGGTTGAACTAGGCGAGCTGAGACTACAAACACAAGTGTTCAGCCTAGAGCATAACAACCAAAGTCTAGCAACTAGCCTAGACTTACTTTACGAACTCAGATACAAAGCTCAAATTTGAGAAGAAGTAAGTAAAAGGAGAGCAACTCGCAAATATAATTCCAAAGTAGTGCCAAGAAGATTTCATCTAGGTGACTTAGTTTGACAGATGAGGAATGAAGCTAGACAAAATGAAGACGAGTTTTCAGCCAATTGGGAAGAACCATTCAGAATCCGGGAAGTAGCAGGGAATAGGACTTACCGAATAGAACACTTATCAGGAAAAATTGTACCACAAACATGGAATGCGTTCCATCTGAAGTTTTATTTCATTTGAATGTATTAAAGCACTCTTTCCTCACTCAGTCCTTTTTTCCTAAGGAGGATTTTGACTAAGAATGTTTTAATGAGGCTCCAACAAAATTATGTTTCTCATATATCACTTGTATTTCCATACTAAGTTAAAAACTAACAACCATGTTGACAAAATACGAACGGGTAAGGAAGCTTCACTCCAATGTGATCCCTCTCGAGCTTGAGAAAACCGACAAATATGTTTATACATGTAATCGGGGCAGGACGCTTGCTCCAATACAAGTCCTCCCGTGTTAATTAAAGCTAATTCCCAAGCAAGTTCTTGGGAAGTACTCAACAAATACTTAGTCAAGTAACTACAGAAAAACCACGTACATAAAAATATTCAAAACATTAAGCAAAATATGCAAAGTACTCCACCAACGTTTAGGTAAAATTTCAACAAAACAAAAACTAAAATAAATAAAATATATACACAGGATGACACAAGGTAAATAAAAACATCATTCTCATTAAAGTATGCAGTCGATAAACAAAACTGTAAAAAACTGTTTTGGCTAAAATACAAGAGGTGGGGGGGGGGGGGTGAATTGGATTTCAAAATTTTTTTCAAAACTACTTGAACTTTTAAGAAAATGCAAGTCAGTTTAATAGACTGAATCTTTATTGACTTTACTGATCAGTGCAGTAGAATGAATCAGTAAACAGAACTCAATCAAGTCGAACCACAATACAGCAAACCAAACAAATTTATCAGAATTCAAATGCTTTAGATAGACTTGATTCAAATGTAATTGCGGAAGCGATCTAATTTACTACACTGAAACAGAAAGAAGTTAACTGCACACAATGAACTGGTCAGATTCAATTCAGTTAACAGTTTGAATTATTAAGAACCAATCAAAAATAAAATTCTTTATATGAAAGGAACAATTATTAAAAGATGATTAAGTCTTAAACCAATAGAGTCCAGTTATTGATTCTGAAAACAATTTATACAGTGAACAAATCAATTAAATCAGTGATCAAGAAAGAAAAAGAAGATTCAAGAACACAAGGATTTTTATCCTGGTTCACCCAACAAAACGGGCTACGTCCAGTCCCTCACACACAGTAAGGATTTCACTAAAAATGATCAAACTGATCAAGTTTACAACACTTGCCCACAACAAGAATACAATGCTCTTCACAGCAAACCACAGCTGAACCTACAGCAGACCAAGAAACCACACGGAGTCCACTGTGTGTTTCAATAACACCCTTGCTGAAACCTACAGCAAGTCACAGTTATATAGAATCCACTGTATAACCCAAAAACGTCTCACTGCTCTCTACAGCAGACCACTACTGAACCTACATCAGAACAAGAAACCACACAGAAACCCACTATGTGTTTCAAGAACACCCTTGCTGAATCCTACAACAAGTCACAGTTATATAGAATCCAAATTTCATTCATATAAAAGAGTGTTACATTTCGGGCAGCAGAATATGAGTGACTTAATTAGCCGAATAAACAGTACACTGAATAAACATAACTAGTCCTAGAGCAACTCCATCATGCTAGATAAACCAGTAGTCAGCAGAAGTACAAACAACAAACTAGCATACTAAACATAACACAAGCATAACAAACCTAGCAAAGACCTAAACAAACAACCAAGCACAAACAACACACAGCCTAAACTTCTCTCCAACACATAACCTAAACAACCAACACACAGTCTAAACTTCTCCCCCATTGTCTTCAACAAATGGAGAGAGACAACCACTTAGTTATGTAATGCATGGTCTACTCGTCTAGTTGCAAGAATAAAGTCCCAATCTTGGACTAAATATCATCAACTTGGTTCTCAATCAGTCGGAAGCGTGTCTGGCACTACTCGTGATGCACACGGTGTTGATCCTGCATATTGTTCAGTTGGTTGAACATTCTTTGTTCAAACCCAGCAAAATAATCTTGTCCAGCAGCAGTAGTAGGTATTTCACTCGCCATTCCAGATTGATCATGATCCATATTAGCTTCATCAACTTCATCCTCAGATTCCTCAAACTCTCCTTCAGTTGATTCTTCCTCATTATCATCATCAACTGTTCCTTCATCAGCCTTACATACCCATTTCTTGTTTTTCAGTTTCACCAGCCCGATCTTGGTTAAATTTGCTGTGGAAATCTAATTCACTGCCTTGATTTCCTCAAAAATCTCGTCCTCAATATCAATCTCAAAGTAATTAATAAACTTTGATAACATTGTCACATAGGGGATGCGATACTCTAACTTCTTGCCCACTTTGAACTAGTGATCACGAATAACTTGAATCCAGTTGACTGTGATTTTGGACGTGATACAGTACATAAGAATCAAGTCTTCCTCAGTCAAGGTAGCATGATTGAAGCCTCTCGGTATGAGTATCCAGATGACAATGTAGGCCAAAATTCTTGGTATTGCTACTAAACCACCAACATTATAAGTTCTGGACACAGAGAACTGATCTCTAAGGCAAGATTTGTAAAAATGCACCTTGTTGAAACTTTCCAAATCAGCAGAATTTCCTCTAGTTGCAACAGCTCCTTCATTATTCAAGCCTGTGACATTCATCCAGACATCGTCATTGATAGCAAAGTCAATTCCTTTCACCTGTGAGTATACGCACTCATCATCATACCACATATTTGTTAGAAAAACGTTAACCAAATCTGGATAAGTATTTCCAGTCAGTTTCAGGAATTGGTCCAGCTTCTGAAATTTTAGCATACTTCTTACTTCACCCAGTTTTTCTTCTTTAAGCCAATCTAGGCTTAACATCTTTGGAGAAATGATTATCTTCCTGTTGTAGAGCTTGTAGTAGTCGTCTATGCTTTCCTGGTTTCTGCAGAACCACCTCTCAAGATAAGCACTCTCATTTGGTTCATCGGAACAAGCATTCTTAACTACAGTCAACTTTGTTCTCTTTCTCGGATTGGATGATAAAGCCATTTAGAATACACTAATTTGAAATAGAATGGATTCCCACACAGAACAAGTAGTATTCGTGAAGTGGTGTGTGAATGTATGCATGTTCAACTA
>Ga0099825_1008124_pt1 | contig 12538 bp, 8 predicted proteins | sample SiratroredBW_FD_76838 | JGI IMG/M metagenome (GOLD analysis project Ga0099825, IMG submission 76838) | Root nodule microbial communities of legume samples collected from California, USA - Siratro red BW | ecosystem: Host-associated > Plants > Roots > Nodule | place: USA: California | collected...
ATATATATATATATATATATATTGTGGTGGTGGCATGTAGACTCACCTTTTTGCAATAAAGCATGGTACAAGATACTCTGGCTTCATGCTTGAAAGACTAAAATTGGTTGTCAACATTCAATTCATTAACATAAAAGTGTAATATATATGCTTAATTCCCCAATGATGTAGTCTTACCAATAAGGATCACAAATGATGCACATCACATGGGAGTGGGTACATTCACCATCCACTATTTTAAAGCGATATATTCTAGGCATCTAATCTCTATCTTAATTAAACCCCACAAAAATAATGTAGTGGCAACATGTGCATCTAAATGTGAGTTGGGTGGTCACAAAGAATGGTTTATCATCAATCTCTTGTTTGTTTAGTTGGGTCCGCTTGCTTTCATGCCTTAACTATTCATTGGAGGCATATCTTTTCAAAATCCTACATGCACAAATGTAAAAGTTAGCCAAAATCTTAGACAGCCCCACAAACCAGATTTTAAATGCCTCCAATTTTGATATAGATGATATGGAGATTTTTTCTCCCATCCTTTTCTAGAGATTTGACATTATCAATATAAGTGGAATCAATTTTTCTGCGTCGGAACCTTATCTAAAATTAAAGAATTTAAAGTGGGGAAAAGATAATCTCCATATAATAAAGTAATTTTTATACCAAGGACACTACATGTCTAAATATAACAATTTAATTTTAATCTTGACATTAAAAGATAAATAAGTATGCTTATACTTTAAAAGTAATTTTATTTTTGCAAAGAATTTATTTAGTTTTAACTTTTTTATATATATTTGTTCGTCTAAAACTAAAAACACTATAATCTCTCACCAATAATAACAAAAAACAAAACGAGATAAATAAAGAGAATATAAAAAATAATATTGATAGGAGAAAAAAAATATTTTGATAAAGGATTATAGGAAGAAAAAACTGTTTAAATTGTTCAGCATATTTCGCTAATAAAGCATGATAATGGCCTTTAATATTAAATATCTTATAAGAAAATTATTAAAGATTTTATTTTAAATACAATAATTGTCAGTTTTAAAACAAAAATAATAAATTCTAAAATTTATTAAAAAAGGATACTCAGATATTTTATTTAATAAATAATATTATTTCTTCAGAAAAAAATAGAAAAAGAATAAAATATTTTATAGGAAAATAAATTAAATATAATTATTATTATTTTGCTAAATTTATAGTAAAAATATTGAATAAAAGTAATTATTTTTTGTTAAAAAATAAGAAATGAGTGAAAAAAAAAACTTTAAAAGTGATGAGAAGATATTGAAATTAACTTGAAAATAGTATTGAGAAATAATATTTAGTTAAGTACACTTAAAACTTATATTTACAATTTATGACCTCATAAATTATATAAAATAACTAACAATAAAGCATGCAAATTATTCCACCTTCTAAGAAAAATGAATACTTACCTTTTCTCCTTTCTTTTTTCATGATGATTCTTATCATTTTGGAACCTTGGCACACTATCACTGGTGAAGCTTCCCATTTTGTGTTCAATGATCACTATATTCTTATCTAGCTTTCATAATATATATATTTTATATCGACCAGTAGTTTCCACTACTAATCAACTTCATGTCACTATACTTAAAAGTTGAAGGATTGTGTGTCGTTCTAGTCTTTGGTCAACTTTTTTTTTTTCCTATTTGATCAAGTCTATCTTGGAGTTAAAGAACTATGTACCCTTTTAAATCTTAATATTTTTTGTGCGGAGTGCACAACATTTTTCGTCATCCACTTCTTTAAAGAAGATGAAGAAGGAATTATTAAAAAGAATAGCATTATTCTATCTATTTTGAAGTTGTTCTTTAATTATGCCCTAACACATAGACACCAATCAAGTGATTGTATAAACTATTCCCCACTTTATGTAAAACTCATTCACTATACTATGCAAGAAACTATTCCCCACTTTATTGCAACTACAGGTTTCATCCACTGAAAGCTTGTCTTTTCATGTTTCCTTGTCCCACTCACAAAACTGAGGTTTTTGGGTCAGATTCTCTGGTTTTTTCCACGAGATCTTGCTTACTTCAAGCCGTCCATATTGCCAGAGCACACGAGCACAGACACAATTTCTTAATTATTGCCACAACTTTTTTTAATTTCTCTATGCTATATGGATATGCAACAAGCATGATCAATCAATAATATAGCATAGTTTTCTTCAGTGCACATGTGCACATGGCTGTCTGCCTCACGGTGGTTGTAATGTCCCCTTCTTGAGTGCCTATATAAAGCCCCCTTTGGCTCATTCAATTCATTCATCTAAAGCTTGTTATCTCTTATTACATTATATTTTCCCTCTCTCTCTCTCTCTATTATTGTTCATCTTTATCTCTTCTAGCTCTTAAGACAACAAAACAAAAAAGAATGGCATCTCAAATTTTTGAGGGTTTGGCTCTCATCAAGGGGAATGATGGGTTGCAAATCAATGGTGCTCTTCTAATGTCATTGATGGAGGAGCCATCACCATGTGATGAGAGTGATGATGATCGATTGGATAGTTTGATTAGGTCTTTTGAGGCTGAAATAAGTGGAAGCAAGATGGGGGATCATGATGATTCAGCATCCTCCACAGGTTCAGAAATGTATGAGAGCAATGATATGGAAGAGTGTGCCACTCAAACATTGAATATGGGAGAGATTGATTGGGCTAATTCATCAAGTGAATTTGGGGTGGGATGGGTGGACATGGATTTGGTGCCATCATCCCCATTTGAAGATAAGAGTTGGTGTGTTGACCCTTATGGAGAGGAATACTATGCTTTGGCAAACATCTACTTGGGAGATCATGGATACAATTTCTTGTGACAAGACATGGCATGCAATTGATGCCTTTTAATAATTAGTTGCCATATTGTTCATGTAAATTCATGTTGTAGCCCTGAAAATGTTTTTATAAAAAAAATGGGATGAGATTTTCATTATGTGCAAGAGAAAGTTCTTGGACATGTCAAATCCTCGCAAGATAATGAATTGACAAGTATTTTACGTTGTTATTTGACTTTTTTTTTTTTATGCGTGTGCGTGTGTGATCCATCCTGTACTTGTATGATCCTAGCACTTAATCATAAGTCATAGCATCATTAAGCCACCAAATCATATTAGGTCATGTTCTTAAATTGCTTCACAAAAACATTAATGAGATAGCCATAAGAATCAAAATCATATTCTAAAATGTGGGTATAAGAATGCCCTAAAAAAGAAATGTTGAGAAAATCTTGGTTCACCTCGTAAGTCTACAAAGAGAAAAATAGAATTTAGTGCGAAGTTATTCTTCCATTACACATAATCAAATCTAGATTATTTCCCCTCCTTAACAACAATTCCTTTAATGCGTGAACTATTGCAAAAATTTTTACTCCTCCACCCTTACCTTATATTTAGGTTACAAAAACACACATAATAGTAGCTACTCTATAAAAAAAAAAGCTATTTCGAGACCAATTTTTAGCTACCAAATTAAATAGTTACTAATCGTAATCAAAATAATCACCAAATTAGATTTTGGTTGCTAAATAACTACAAAATAAAAGTAATGATTGGATTTAGTGACAAATTAAGTCAAGATAATTTATATCTAACATTAGCTACTAATGTTTTAGTCACTTATATTATTATATTCTAAATTAGTCTCTAACTTAATTAGATACCAATTTAGAATCTAATGGTATAAGTAACTAAAACCTTGGTATCTAATTAACTTGACTTAATTGGTCACTAAATTCAATCATTACTTTTATTTTGTAGTTATTTAGCAACCATAGCCTAATTTGGTGATTATTTTGGTCATAATTAGCAACCATTTTATTTAGTAGCTAAAAATTGGTCTTTAACTAGTTTTTTTCTTGTAGTTCCCATACTATCCCATAACTTTTACAACAACTCATCAATCAACATATAGTATTAAGAAAAATGACATCCATATCAATTATTCTCTTTAGTTCTCTTGTCTTTAGCGAAAATAGAGAAACCTTCCATAACCTATATTTTTATACCCCGTATGCCTTTAGATGTTGTCTTAATCCACATTACTACCAGAGATAATCACCAACATCCACAAGGAAACTATATCCATGAAGAGTTATCCTCATCTTGCCATTATCAGCGAAGGACTTGGTTTGAGTAGGAAATACCTTTGGTAAAGGTCTTCTATAATACTATCCAGCAAACTGGGCCTAAAGGTACTATTGATGGCCATTGGGTGTGGAAATGAAAGAAAAGCTTAGAATACACTATCCAAGATGATGGAAGAAGGCTCAGTCATAAGGGCCATGGTCAGACACCTTGAAGCCAATGAAGAGTCAGAAGCATCTGTACAAATCAAAATGCTAACTATTTTGTGCTTTGAGGATCATTTGTTAAATTGTAAAAATTAGTATAGGAAATTTCTTTCTGGTAAAAATAAAACCTAGGTGCCTTAAGGTTAGAAAAGACACCTAGGATAGGGTTTAAAAGCGCCTATTAGAGCATGACGTGTGACACCTTCTCATTGGATAGAGAAGCTTTATCTAGGACTTAGGCGGCTTGCTTCACACGCTAGGTTAACCCTAACCCTAGCTTGTGATGCAAGCTAGGGTTTCTACTAACTTAGACTTCACACTACCCTAGCTTAGCTTGCATGGAAAGCTTTAGTTCATCTTTTTCTCCTAAACCTTTCTTTGTAAGCTTGATTTTACATAAAGAAATGCTGTTGAATTTTTTGCACATTATCAAGTTTCCTATTGAGTTTCTTCTCAAGGAAGCTAGAGACACTCTCATGAAGGTTGGCCTAACCTCCTTCAAGTCTTGCATTGCTTAGTTCACCACCATAAGGAGCTTTCAACGTAGCTTCTTCCATACTCTTCTATTTCCACGGTTCTTTCTTCCATTTTCATTGCTTCTGCATGCTTTGAGGAGTTTTTCCTTGGCTTGTTCGGTGCAAAAGCCTCTTTCTATACCACATCAAATGTAGCACACGCAAGAAGCCAAAAGCACCAAGCAACTCCTTTATCATTTGGTATCAAGAGCATAGGTCTTCAAGAGATGAGTTCTTGATTCCTTTCTCTTTGTTTCAACTTTTCCATGTTGTTACCACTGCTTTTTACATGTTTTGATAGTTTTCCACTGATTGAAAGTATTTTAGTTGAGTTTAAACGGTTCAAAATGCATTAATCTTCTTGATATGTCCAAAATGCCATTGTTTAGGTGTTTTTGCATGTGTCGTAGCTATTTTATATTTTTTGAGTCTTTGCTTTATTTCAATTAGTGAAATGTGATGTTTTCTGTCTTAGCTTTCAATTTTGTGATCCATAGTATATGTCAAAGTCATGTGTACTCCTAAATGTCATAAATTCCTTAGGTTTAAATGTGTAGACTAGGTGTTTGTTAAAATGCTTGTGAAAAAGAGATGTGAGCATAATGTGTTTGATGAATTGTGTAAAAGAAGTGTGCCTTTGATTGTTTTCTTTTTTTCCTTTTCATTATTAAGTTCCTTAATTCACTATTTGATCATTAGTGAGTTTCCTAGAGTCTATGCTAGTTCCATATTTCTTGAAGTTTGTTCTAAATTCATTGGAATCCACAGGTTTCATTTTCCATAACTGCAGTTGTTTGATGAAAGTCCAATGAAACTTGAGAAATTTACTAGAAGCAGAATATTGTATATTTGTGCATGAAATTTTGTATGAGTTTGTGGCAAGATGTTGTAAAGTAACTCAAAAAGAGGCATTCAAATTTAATTTGTAAAAAAATGATAAATTTGTAAAAGTCGAATGTTAAATGTTGATCAAATTCTGACAGAAATGCAAGTTTGCCTCTGTTTTTGATTTACTGAAAATAATTTTGTGACCGTATAAACTTCCAATTTTGCATGACCATAACTTGACATGTTGAGAGTACGTGGAAACAATTTGGTGACCTAATTCGCTGAGGATTGGAGGTAATAAATTTTGTATTAGACGCTGCTAAAACTTTAACACATTGGACTAGAAACTGTGTACTGGAGCAAAAACATTCCCTATAGTGGATTTATCTAGAGTGACTCAATGCTCAATTTGACCTAAATCTTTGCATGGTTGGGCTTTAAGGTGTTGGGAATAGCTGGTTAAAATTTCAAGAGAAAATACGTTGTATAGTGGCCGCAATAAATTGATCATGTAAGGTTGCCAGAACTGAAGAATCTAGTTTGTTTTTTTGGTTTTGTTCATGTACTCTAGAGTCATTCGTAGATAATATTTTGAGTGTTGTACTCCCGATTTTGAGCCTTATTTTTCTTGCTTGTCACTTCCAATTACATTCGTTTGAGTTTGTTCATTAAAATTCTCTTGAGTTGTGCCATTCAAATTATCCTTTTACTACTTTACATTTTGTAAATTGAACTAGTACCTTGATGAAACACTTGAGTTGAGTTGGAGTCCAACAGGTCAAGAGCTGATTTTGAAAGCAATATTGGAAAATGATTCACAATTGGAGATGCAGTAGTGCTACTAAAAAAATTTATTGACCCAAACTTGAGCCAAAAAGGAGTGACACACTTGTGGGGCATTTCCACAAACACTTGGAATGCATAGTGTAGGAATTTAAATTTTCAGCAAACTTTCATTGTATTCATTGTAGTTGTAATTGCAACATATTTTCATTAATGAATTAGTACAAACGTCTTAGACGGTGAAGTGTTTCTAAGGTCCTTGGTGCCAAAGAACTTCACCCCTAGAAACCAACTAGCCTTAAATTCTTAAGCTTTGTCTTTAGTTTTCCTTAATTTTCTTTCCAATTTTGATTTGATCAATCCGACTAGTTAATTTGCTTAATTGAGGCACGTTTGTTTGTGACTTAGTGAATTAACTATAAGAACGACTAGGAAGGTACATTGGGTCAGGCTCTAGCAAGGAAAGTCTTGGTACTTAAGTTGTCCTAGTGACGCACCTCACTTTCCTAGGAGACCCCCTGGTGTGCTAGACTTGTTTGTCTTGCCTTGAGAACACTACTTCACAAAACTTAAGATGTCTAGGCATTCTCACCATCCTATTGGCAATGAGTCTAGTGAAAATACTTCAAACTTGAGAAATTTTTTTAATGAACTTCGTTATTTTAAACTAAACATTGAAGTACAATTTGCCATTATGGAGGAGGAAATGAAGACCTTAAGGAAGAAGGACCACAAGTCCAAATCTAAAACTAGTTCTTCAAAAAAAATATTTCTCATAGTGAGGAAGAAAAACCAGAGAGAGACAGTTTGAGAATGGCCTAACACTATCGTCCTAATCCTTACAGCCACCATAGAAAAGAAAGAAAATCCAAGGTTGTTAGGGTAGATCTACCTCCTTTTCATGGGAATAATGACATTGATACCTTTCTAGATTTGGAAATGATGGTCGAACATTTATTTAAATGCTACCATGTAAGTGAGGAGAGAAGAGTTCCTTTAGCCACCCTTAGCTTCTAAGGACATGCCCTGCATTGGTGGACAACCCTAGTGAGAGATAGAAGTGTTCACCATGAGCCAACTATAGCATATTGGAATGATCTTAAGAGTGCCCTTAGGAGAAGACACATACCCTCTTACTATCATAAGAAACTCATGGACAAACTCCATAGACTTAATCAGAAAAATATGAGCATAGAAGAATATAGATAGAAAATGGAGCTTTATATGATGAGGGATGGGATCAGAGAAGATGAGAGCATAACTGTGGCCAGATTTTTGAGTGGATTGAGTCTTGAAATAAGAGATAGAGTGGAACTTCTCCCTTATAGGGTTTTTCATGACTTGGTTCAAATATGTATAAAGGTTGAACAACAAATTTTGAGAAAAGGATCAAGTCAAAGTTCCTACCCTAATTCCTATTTCAAGCCAGAGTCTAAGAGGGAGGGAAAATTCATGAGAGAAAAATTAAGAGATAATCCCACCAAGAGCATAGTACAAGAGAGTGGAAAAATAAAAGAAGAGCTTACATCCTCAAACCGATCTAGTGATATCAAATGCTTCAAATACTTGGGTCAGGGTCATGTGAAATCCCAGTGTCCTTCTATGAGGACTATTTTGTTGAAAGGCCAAGACGTATATAGCAATGAGGAAGAGAAAAATGCTGAGAGCACTAGTGAAGAATTTGACTGGGAGGGAAGTGAGGATGTTTTGCTCATGAGGGAGAACTAGTGATGATTAGATGAACCCTCAATAGCCAACCTAGCCCATAACTTGGGTCACAGAGAGATAACGTCTTCCACTCAAGATGCAAAATTTTTGAAAATGTATGTTCTCTCATCATTGACAGTGGGTCGTGTTGTAACTGAAGTAGTGCTAGGATGGTTGATAAGTTAAACCTTGAGATGTTTCCCCACCCTAAATCTTATAAATTGCATTTGATTAATGATGGGGGAATATTAATGTTAAGAATCAAGTGAATGTCAAGCTTTTCGTAGGCAACAATGTTGATGAACTTTTGTGTGATGTGGTTCCTATAGAAGCTTGTCATGTTTTATTAGGAAGACCATGACAATTTGATAAGAAAAACTATTCATAATTGTCTTACCAACGAATTACCTTCACCCATAGACATAAAAAGTTTGTACTTCATCCTTTGACTCTTACTCAGGTGTTAGAGGATCAAGTCTAAATGAAAAATAAAAATAGATAGTGAAAAAAAAAAGTCCAAAATACCAAAACCTAAGCCTTAAAGATAATTTTGATGTGTGGGAGTTAGGTGTTCCTTCCCACAAGGTCACTCAAAAGGATACTTTCTTGACTAAAAACTCTTTCAAACTTCGTCTCCTTACTGAGCAACCTCCGTACCTTCTGTTGTGTAAAGGAACACTCACGTGTGCACCGTCTGATGAATCTAAACCTAAGGTTTTATCTTCAGAGGTTGAAAAACTTTTAAAAGAGTTTGATGATTTATTCCCCAGTGATGATCCTACGGGAATGCCACCTTTTCGGGGAATAGAGCACCAAATTGGTTTTGTTCCGGGTGCTAGTCTGCCCAACAGACAGGCATACAAAACGAATCCAGAGGAGACCAAGGAGATAGAATATCAGGTTCAGAAACTGTTAGACAAAGGTTGGTTTCAAAAGAGCCTCAGTCCGTGAGTCGTGCCAGTTTTGTTGGTACCCAAAAAGGATAATAAATGAAGAATGTGTTGTGACTGTACTGTCGTGCAGTCAATAACATAACTATTAAATACAGGCACTCGATCCCTAGGCTTGATGATATGCTTGATGAGTTGCATGGGTCCATCATGTTTTCTAAAATTGATCTGAAAAGCGGGTATCACCAAATTAGAATCAAATAGGGTAATGAGTGGAAAACCGCTTTCAAGACCAAATTTGGACTATACGAATGGTTGGTGATGCCTTTTGGGCTCACTAAAGCACCTAGCATTTTTATGAGGCTTATGAATCATGTCCTTAGGGATTGTATAGGAAAATTTGTTGTAGTTTTATTTTGATCACATTCTTGTATATAGCACTAGTGTAGAATCTCACATGCATCATCTTAGGGGAGTTTTATAAGTTCTTAGAAAAAATTAACTTTTTGCAAATGTAGATAAATGCATCTTTTGTGTGGATAGTGTTATCTTTCTAGGTTTCATTGTTAATAAAAATGCAGTTCATGTGGATCCCTAAAAAATAAAAGCCATTCAAAAGTGGCCACCCCAAAGAATGTAGGAGAAGTAAGCAGCTTTCACGACCTAGCCAGTTTTTACTGAAGATTCGTGCCTAACTTCTCTAGTCTAGCTCCACCTCTCAATGAGTTGGTGAAGAAAGATGTTTCATTCCATTGGGGCGAAAAACAAGAAAATGCCTTACAAAGAAGAAATAATGCACCCATTTTAGCTCTGCCTAACTTTTCTAAACCATTTGAGCAAGAGTGTGATGCATCGAGAGTAGGCATAGGTGTTGTGTTACTTCAGAGTGCACACCCCATTGCATATTTCAATTAAAAATTACACGGTGTCACTCTTAATGATCCCACCTATGACAAAGAACTCTATGCTTTGGTAAGAGCTCTCCAAACTTGGGAACACTACCTTGTGCCCCAAGAGTTCATTATTCATAGTCACTTAAAAGTTGAAAGGTCAGCATAAGTTAAATAAAATACATGCAAAGTGGATGAAATTTTTGGAACAATTTCAGTATGTAATTAAATACAAGAAGGGCAAAACAAATATTGTGGTCGATGCATTGTCTCGTAGACATGTATTGTTTTCTAAATTAAGAGCCTAAATTCTAGGATTTGATAATATAACTGAATTATACACTTAAGATCCTGAATTTTCATCTATCTTTGCCCAATGTCAACAAAAACCTCAAAGAGGTTACTACGTAAATCAAGGGTATCTCTTTAAAGAAGGCAAATTACGTATACCCCTTGGTTCACATAGAAAACTCCTTGTAAAAGAGTCACATGAAGGGGGTCTCATGGGACATTTTGCGGTAGAGAAAACTTTGTGCATATTGAAAGAAAAATTCTCTTGGCCCCATATGAGACGAGATGTTAAGAGGTATTGCTATAAATGCATTGCTTGTTTACAAGCAAAATCTGGAGTCATGCCTCACGGTTTGTATACCCCACTACGTGTTGCTTGTGCACCCTGGGAGAATATCAGTATGCACTTTGTCCTTGGTCTACCTAGAACTCAAAGGGGGTTGATTCTATCTCTATGATTGTGGATCATTTTAATAAGATGGCACATTTTATTCCGTGCCGCAAGGTAGATGATGCAAGCAATATTTCCAAGCTCTTCTTAAGAGTTGTGGTTAGACTTCATGGGCTGCCTAAAACAATAGTGTCAGATAGAGACCCTTAATTCATAAGTCATTTTTGGAGAACATTTTATGGAAGATTAGGAACTAAACTTAATTATTCTACTTCTTGTCATACTCGAATGGATGGATAAACTGAAGTTGTCAATAGGTCTCTATCCACTATGTTGAGGGCTATTTTGAGGGGAAATCACAAGTCATGGGATGAGTATCTTTCTCATATTGAGTTTTCCTATAATAGAGTAGTTCACAAGACTACTCAACTTTCACCATTTGAGGTTGTATATGGTTTTAATCCTCTCACTCCAAAAGATTTAATACCCTTGTCCAATCCAAAAGATTTTATTCACAAAGAGGGGGCTTCAAGGGTTGAATTTGTAAGGAAATTGCATGAGAAGGTTAAAAGCCAATTACAACAACAAAGTGAAAGATATGCTAGGAAAAACAATAAGGGAGAGAGGGAAATAATTTTTAAATAGGGTGACTGGGTTTGGCTTCATTTAAGAAAAGATAGATTTCCTAACCAGCGAAAGTAAAAACTCAGTCCCCACGGTGATTGACCCTTCCAAATCCTAAAGAATAAGGTTGACATACTACCTTTAATGTTATTGATTTAATTCCTTTTGCAGGTAGTAATGATGACGAGGTAGATGAATCAGATCTGAGGTCAAATCCTTTTCAAGAGGGAGGGGATGATGGAAGAAGGTCCAAACAAGGCCAAGTCACAAGGGCCATGGCCAGACACCTTGAAGCCAATGAAGAGTCAGAAACACCTGAACAAATCAAAATGGTGATTATTATGAGCTTTGAGGATCATTTGTTAAATTGTAAAAATAAACCCTAGGTTCCTTAGGGTTAGAAAAGGCACTTAGGATAGGGTTTAGGAGCGCCTATTAGAGTATGACATTGTCGCGACCACGATCACGACAGGTATGGCGATCCGAAAGAGAAATTAAAAAATAATGAAAAGAAAGAAATGGAGTCGCCATGGAAAACCAAGAAAAGAATAAGGAATGGTTTATGAACTAGAGATGAGCTCGAGAGTCGGTTACGCGTGGGGAAGATATTAGCACCCCCACAGTGTCTGTTCTAAGACAGTAACAGTACCTTTAATCAAATGAGCAAAATCAAATGTAGTTTATAGAATGTTTATTTTTCCCTAAATATAAGTAAAATGCAATTAAAAACAAAATAATATTTTTTAAATTAAAGGACCCGACAAGGATTGACCTTGCTCCTACGTATCAGCATCCTTAATAGGTGAAGAATCAGGGAATACATAGTTCTAAAGGATAGATGAGTTGTTTTGAGAATTTTCTTGTTTCGAAATTTTGTATTTTTTATATTTTTAGAAATTGATTTTAATATGGATATCGTAGACGTGTTCGGCCTTTTGATAATCCAAACAAAATTAAAACTTATCGAAGTAAATCCAATGACGCGAACGGCCATTTAGGAATTCAACTCAAAGATTAAAATAAAATCCCGCATGACGCAAACAACCCTTTAGAGATTTAACAAAAAATATTTAATATAAAATAAAAAATGAAAAAAAAAGAACTCAAATAAAAATAGTGAAAATAATAACCTGGTGCAAACAAAAATTTATTAGGCCAATGACACTACATTAAAATCTACGTTAAAATACATAAATTTATTATTAAAATATACAAATATATATTCATATATCTACGTTAAAAAGTTATCTTACCATATTACTTTTACTATATTTATTTCTTTATTCAATGC
>Ga0099825_1008125_pt1 | contig 12538 bp, 6 predicted proteins | sample SiratroredBW_FD_76838 | JGI IMG/M metagenome (GOLD analysis project Ga0099825, IMG submission 76838) | Root nodule microbial communities of legume samples collected from California, USA - Siratro red BW | ecosystem: Host-associated > Plants > Roots > Nodule | place: USA: California | collected...
TGGTTAATGTTCTAAATAGTAATTAGATTTTTTTTACATTAGATGATTTGTTTTATTTTTTCGAAAAGTAAAAAAATATAAATATATATTTCAAAATAATAATAATAATAATAATATTAAAATAAAACAAAAAAAAATGTTTAAGTATCTATTTCTATTGTTGTGTTATTTAGGTCGCTTTCAATAAATGTAAAAATGAAAAAAACAATAAAGAAAAAAAAAACAAATTAAAAAAAATAATAATAAAATATTTCAGCCATATTACCTCCAATATTGCCTATTTATTCCCCATATTCATTTATTTTCGAATTTGATTATATGTATGGGAGGGTATGATGCCATAACAATAACTACGATACAATTCTGCCCATTTTTCAGTCTATGTTCGTCCTTGGGATTTAACAGTCAATTGGTGTCATAAGTGGGAATAATTAGGAATTAATAGCTATGAATCTGAATTAACATGAATAATCAATTGGCAGTTCACAAATTATAATTAAGTGAGAATAATTAGGAATTAATGGATTTAAATTTTGAATTAAGAGTGGGCTGACTGGAATTAGTATAAATATACATAGTGAGCAAGTGGATGCACACGAAAAAAACACAAAGAGACAACAAGAATTACAGTGCTGAAAAATTAGTTGGGATCTAGAGTCATCGAGGGCAGAAAGAGAAAAAGTCCGAAGTTCTTGAGTAGTGCTTCAACGAGTAAGTCCAGTTCATTCGTTTTTTGTATGTGTTGTACATAATGTGATTATTTTGATTGCTCATTTGATTTGAATTATTGTCCTATTATTCGACCCTTATTGCTTTGATTCGTTTTTTTTTTAAAAAGTATAATGAAACATAAGACACTCTCAAAAGTTATTGATGAAAGGGAAACATGTTGTCTGAGGATCTTCAATTGATATATTTTGATTGCTCACTTGATTCCTTTATTTCTTTATGTAATATGATTGTCTTGTTTGAGAGTTACTACAATATCTTGATATTCAACCCTTATTGCTTTAATTCGTTTAGAAATAAATATAAAAAATACAAGACATTTTTAATTTCTCAAGCAAAATATAAAATTTCCCTAAAAATTTAATGAATTATTAATTTTTCGGGAAAAGGTAAAGAAAATAATAAAATGTTGTTTTTGTGAAACAATTTTCAAAAATCATAAAAAGGTAAAAATTTTCAGAAAAAGAAAAAATGTAAGTTTCTAAACAGCTTTAAAAATCGTTGAAAAAGTAAACTTCTTCAAAAATAAAAAATAAAAATTTTCAAAAAAGTTAAAAAATATAAAACATTTTTCAAAAATAAAAAGTATAAAACATTACTTAATTTTGGGAAAAATAAAAATGTAAACATAATAATAATGATAATGAGAATATTGATAAAGAAAAGAAAACAGTTTGGGCTTAATATTTTTACTATGACTAATTATAATATTAATTATTTTATTTCTATGGCATTTGCATTGATTATTTAAATCAATTATTTAATTTTTTATTCAATATTTCGTAAAAAAAAAAGATATATACTAAAGTTATGAACAAAGGGGTAGCATGTGGTACTAGTGATCTATGCCACATAAATAATGAATATTAAGTTTTTTAATCTTAATTATGTTTATATGTATATTTGTATTCCTTTTCCTTTACTTTAACGGAAATAAAAGTGGGTTAGGTATAAGGATTAAAAAAACATTTTTATGAACAAACTTTTAAAAAAATAAAAAATATTATATTCCAAATAGTTTTAAAAATAATAAAAAAATAATAATAAACAAAGCAATTTTAAAAATAATAAAAATATTTAATTTCAATGAAAAAATACAAAAAAGAGTTTTAAACATAAAAAAAAAGTATAAAAACAGTTTTAAATATAAAAAAACATAAAGCAGTTCTATAATAATAAAAATAGTTTTTAAATTTTTTAAAACAGTGTAAACAAAACAATTTTGAAAATTAAAAATATAAAAGTATTTTTTAAAAATAAAATAGAATAAAATAGAAAAAAATATATAAAAAACATAGTTTTTCAGAATAAAAAAATAATAAAAAATATAAAATTTTCATAAAATTAAAATATCAAATATCACCAAACAAAATTATTAAAATAGAACTACGTGTATCCGAATTTTCTATCATGTATAGAGATACGTAGGACCAAGGTCAAGCCTTGTCGGATCCAAATAAAAATAATAATATATTTTCTTTGTTTATTTGCTTTGTATTTGTAGGCTTTTTTATAAATATACTTGTTTGTTTTTATTATTTGTTGTGATTATTATTTTATTTGGGAAAAAATAATATTAAAAAAAAACCATACTTATTTTTATCCATTTGATTAAAGATACCGTCTTAGGACGGGCGTTGTGGGGGTGCTAATACCTTTCCCACATGTAACTGACTCTCGAACCCTTACTTTGGTTTGCAGACTATTTTATTTTTGGTTTTTCCATGGTTTTCCTTAATAAGCTATGGTGGCGACTCTAAATCTCTAAATAAATGTATTTTTTTAAAAAAATAAATTTTTTGATCGTCCCGCAGTAATTCCGGTTGTGACAGATGGCGTCTCCACTAGGGACTATTTTAGAGAGTCAGGTCAATTTAATTAAATGAGTAAAATTTGTGTGGTTTTTTTGAATGTTTACATTTTTCTTTCTTTATATATATTGCATGTTATATATTTTAATTTGAAAGGAACGTATTCTAGGTATGAAATATTGAACCCTATAGTAGAAGACATGCTATATATAGCCTGGGAATTTTCTGGTTGTTTTGCAGGTGGGGGTTGGGTATGTATTTTTCTCCCTTCACACACCTTATTACATATCATGAGTGGGGCCTTATACTCGGGCATGTGAAGCTCAGAAATAGAGGAGTTGTGTAGCAAAACTGGGCAGATGTACGTCCTAACCCAGGTGTGCGAAAACTCCAGTTAGAGTTTGTTCCCTTTATTGTCATGTCCATAAAGATTGTCATTACTGACTAATATGAATGTGTGGTAAAGGGGGTCATAGCTGTAGTGGCCTTTAATAGGAAATTAAGATAAACCACCCTTTATGAGCACATTTACATGCCTAGAACTTAAGCCTCACTAGGACATACCCTAATTAGGGCACTAAGGGAGACATTTTTGCAGCTCAATTATCTAATGCATTCATTACACAAGTATTAAAAAAACTTAAAAATATCAATGTTATTTTTTCCTTGCATACAATACATCTTTTTTAAAAAAAAAAACAATCTCATTTTTTTGAAGAAAATTTGTGAGAGTGGCCTAAGAAAAACTCTGGCTAGGAAAGACTTGGTACTTAAGAATGTCCAATGGTGACTCACTTCTCTTTCTTGGGAGTTTACCTGGTATACTTTCAACATTTTTTCCTTAAAAAGAAAAAAGAGAGAGATTTTTTTTCTATACATAAGAATTAACCTTAGTATTTTCACATACTTTTTGTTAAAAAAAAAATAATTTTTGGAAAATAAAAAATAAAAATATTAATCTCATTTTTTTTTAATGTATCACATACTTTCTATTTCAAAACAAAGGTGGATTTCAAAAAAATAAAATAAAAAAACACTAATCTCATTTTTCTAACATGCATTGCATATTTTTTTTCCTAATAAAAAAATGATTTTGGAAAATAAAAAAAAAACATTAAATATTTTTATCCCACGTACTTTGCATATTTTTTTTTTCTAAAAAATGATTTTGGGAAATAAAGAAATTATTAATCTCATTTTACATTACATATTTCGTTTTTCTAAAAAATAGTTTTGGGAAATAAAAATAAAAAGGAAAACATTAAACATTTTTTCTAACATGCATTACATACTTTCTGGAATTTGAAATAACACTAAACATTTTTGTCTCACATGCATTACATATTTTATTTTTCTAAAAAGTGATTTTGAGAAATAAAAGTAACGAAAAAACATTAATCTCATTTTACATTGCATATTTCTGTTTTCTACAAAATGATTTTCGAGAAATAAAAAAAATATTAAACATTTTCCTAGATCACATATTTTTTTTCTAAAAAATAATTTTTGGAAATAGAATAAAAAACATTCATCTTATTTTTTTTCATATGCATTACATATTGCCTTCTTGAAAAGAAGTCAAAGAAATGTGGTCATGCGCCCATTCATACCATATTGGAAAAAATCAATCAAAAATAGATTTTCGTACATTCTTACATACATCCATGTTTGGAAATAAAAAAAATAAAATTTTATTCATCAATACATCCCCATGATTTTGGAAAAAAAACAAAAAAAATAAAATAGTTTCACAAAAAAATAATTAGAGAAGGGATTGCATCCATTCATTCACAAATTCATATATTTCTTCTTAAAAAATAGAGGTTTCATTCATTTGAACGACTTCATACATCCATAAATATTTCAAAGAATCTATTCTCATCTAAAATTTCATGCATCATGTATTCATTCTCATCTAAAGTTTCGTGCATCATACATTCATTCTCATCTAAAGTTTCGTACAAATAGTATACATTCATTCTTAAAAGTAAAATAGTTTCAAATAGACCCCGTGCATTCATCCATGCATCCTCATAGCCTCATACATTCATGCATTTTCAAAGTCTTATTCAAACAAGCAAAGAAACAAAAGAATATGAAATTCATTTTCATAGTATTATTCATTCTATAAAAAATAGATTTCATGTATGCATCATGCATTCAATAAACAAAAATGAAAAATATTCATTCTCATCATGCATTGATTTATGCTAGCTCATAAGAATTCTCAAATAAATTTATGCATGTTCATGCGCTCTAATTGCAGTTATACATTTCTTCTTTTAAAAAAATGTTAACATCAAATAAAATTTTTTAATTATTTATACATTTTTTAAAAAAAAATCATACCTTCTAAAAAAACAAACAAAAAAGAAATTTCATGCATACATTTTCTTAAAAAAATTCATGCATAAAAAAATATTAATAAAAAATTATCAAATTAAAAAAATTCAAGAAATAAAAATAGAAGTTTTATGCATTCTCATTCATTAAAAGATAAGATTCATATTCATACATGAAAAATAAAAATAAAAAAGATAAAGTTTTTATACATTCGTCTATGCATTCTCATTTAAAAAATAAAAAAAATATAGTTTTGATGTATTCACCTATGCATTCTCATATTAAAAAAAATAGAATTATATGCAGCATTCATGCATTTTAAAAAATCAAAAAATGAAAAATAAAGTTATATGCATTTTCATATCATCATTCAGCAAACAAAAATGAAAAATATACATTTCCTACACGCATTTTCATCATGCACATTCATTTATGCATATTCATAGGAATTCTCAAATAAAATTCCATACATATGTTCGCATTCTCATGACACTTATGCTTTTCTTTTAAATGTTGACATTAAATAATAACAACACAAAAATTCATCTCATTACATTCATTCATACATTTTCAAAAATAAAATTTTATACCTTCTAAAAAAAAGAGAAAGATAAACAATAATTTCATGTATTCATAAATGTTTTTTCTTAAAAGGAAAACAGAAGAAGAAAATTTCATACATCCATATATTTGCATTTTTTTAAAAAAAATCATAAATGAATTCCTAAAAATTTCATGCCTAAAAAAATACAAAAAAAGGAAGTAAAAACAAAATAAAAATAATTGCTTAATTAGTTTGTATGTTTGTGAATCTTTTTCTAATTTGCTAACATAAAAAAATTTATTGACATGCATACATTTTGCATGCATCATACTTTTAAATATGTATCATACATTTAGACATTCATCACACATCTAAACATGCATCACATAACTTAACATACATCATACATTTGCACATGCATCATACATCTTCAAAGGCATCCATACTACATTCCATAACATAGGAGAAATTTTGAAAATACATTTTAAAAGAAATAAAAATAAAAAATAGAGTTTTATGCATTCTCTTAAAATCAAAACTGAAAATAGAGTTTTGTGCATTCATTCATACATCTTCATTAAAAAAAATGTATCGTTCTCATTTCCAAAAAAAAAAACTACAAATAAAAAATAGAGTTTTAAACTTGCATTCTCAAAAAAAGAAAAATAAAAAATCAGTAATAAAAAATGAAGTTTTATGCATGCATTCCCATTTAATCAAGAATAAAAAATACGCATTTTCATATCATCATTCATTCAATTAACAAAAATTGAAACTATGCATTCCATGCATACATTCTCATAAATCATCATAGGATTTCTGTATATGTTCATGCGTTCTCAATACACTCATGCATCTCTTCCTAAATGCCAATATCAAGCAAAAAAAATCAAAAATATCAAAAATGAAAAATATTGCACACACTCGTCCATTCATGCACTTACCTCACTTCTTGCAATATTTATTTTAAGACTCGCATGATGCGGCTATGATCTAAACCTCAGTTTTTTAAAAATTCCATTTGAGACCCTCTCTGCACTGTGAAGGTATTGACCACATTGAAAAATAGAAGGGAAAATAATTTTTTTCTTGAAAAAAAAATATGAAATAAAATAATGTTAACACCTAATTTTGTCCGGATAAACAAAACTAATCTCAAAATATATTTTCAATTAACTTCTAAAGAAAATTCAGGAAAAGGGATTATTTAATCAAATTTGAATTTTGTTGTTAAAATACGTGTTTTTATCAACTAGAAAATCAATCAAAAAATTCATCTTTAAATTTTTATTCCTCTCTTATTTTCAAAAGAAAAAGATTAAAAAAAAATTTAGTTTGTTGTCATTATCTCTTACTTTGGGAGAAAGCATGATGTGAATTATTATCTTGACCAAAAAATAAAAATACAAAAAAAACAAGTTTTATCTTGATTTCATTTTGTTGAAGAAATAAAAAAAGGAGAAGAGAAGGAAGCTTTTAATAAATAAGTGAGTTTATATATAGATCTATATATATATATAGACTTTTGCTTTTTCGGTATCCATTTTCCAAAGAGGATTGAGGGAACGAAAATATGAACGGGACAAAAAAGACGTTGCATGGCTTAAAAAAAAGGGGGTTGGGACCCACGGTGAAATGAGAGGGAACAATTGTCATTTTGTTCCATTACCCTGCTACGAAAGGACAAAAAGCAAAAAAACGGTTTTGTCTCCTTGCAAAGAAAAGTTGTTTGGTTCCCTCTGCAGTAAGGATTGGGAGAGGATATTCTGTTTTGTCAGACACTCACATTCACTCATGGTGGGACATTGAGATATACTTGGTTTTTCCATTTATCAGAGGGGGAGGTTATCCTGGGAAGGCACTGGTTTTATACGCGTCCTCATTTTAGAGAATTAAGAAATAAAAACACGAAAGAAAAGAAAGCATAGAAGTGTAGAAGATTGGAGGAAGCACTAACACAGAACAGTGTATCACGACAGAGAAAAATACATTCAGGAGAAGAAGGAGCAGGTATGGCTTCAAAATCTGATCCGATTGATGTTGAATGAAATGTCTGCATGCTTGGATCTCCTGCCATGTTTTGTTTTGTTTGTGTGAATTTCCTTGGTTGTTTCATTTTGAAAACATTATTCTTTATGCTTTGCCTATTCTTCCTACTCTTTTCCGCTTGTTCGACTATATCATCGTTATGGTTTCAGGTGAGGGTTGTTGAACAGCCAAACCCTCATGCTTCACCCACCTCTTCACATAACCACACTCTCCAAGCTTTCCCTTCCTATCTGTTGCCTACTGCTCTCGGCAAGAGCAAGCCTTACTAGCACTACAAACCATGTATCTTCATCATATATCCTCTCCACAACATGATAGAACCAGCGCCTATGCCCTCGATCTACAACAGCTACCCCAACCTTGATATCACAGCCCTCACACCATCACCATTCGGCCACCACCATGGACCTCCATCTTCACCATAAATCTTCATATTCTTCAAACAGCACCTCCTTGCTAACACTCTCTTCTTCCCTGCCATCTAGCAAACCAGAAACTTTGAGAAGCTACCCAAGCCACCTCCAGCTCCGCCCACAAACATCATCTTCACAGTTTAGCCCCAAAACTCACCAACCCCAACCACGTGGTGGCTTCACTCTTGCTTCCCGCATCCACCACCTCTATTCATGCACGTATTACCATCGTGATGTCGCTGCCTCCATCACTTCCGGCGAACCACTAAGTCCAAAGAAACCATCTTGAAACTGCCACTATGTTGGTTGCCATTGCCACTGGGCGCAGCCACCTTCCCATTACACCTCTGTTACTGTTCCATCAAGTCACATTCTCCCTCGCGCACAAACCAAACTACCTTCTCTTCCAATAAACTCTTGAACCACTACCTACGCACCTATTCCCCACTCATCATAATGCACCTTCACATAAGGCGCCACCGTCGCCTTCCTCTCCTTTCCCAATCACCCTCCGCCACGCACGCATCAGGCCTCGCCAGCGTAGTCACCAAAACACCTCCCCTATGCACCAAGCTAACCTCCATCTTAGCCATTACAGTGCCTCCCATCGTCACATACTGCACCGGACAACCACCCTCTTTGCCATCAATCTTCTCCAACCATGACCTTACCATACCACCATGCCCCAATAGCAATGTTTGTTGCCATTCTCGTCGCCGGTGACGCCTCATTCTCACCTTCTCTCCACCACTAACGCCATCCTCATTCTTTTGTGGTCAAGAGCTCTGCCAACCACAAACTTGTTTCTTCTTCGCCACCGTGGGATCGCAGTTGCTGCTATTTCACCCTCCTGCACCTCTTTGCACCATTCCACCAATAACCATAACAATGTCTTTACCACTTATCCCAACCAAACTCCATCATCGAACCACCCTAGCAGCACACCTCCACTCCAAACAACCACCCAAACTTCCTCCACGTCTTCCCTATCACCTCCAAACCATCATACAATCTCCATATCCCCTATGCACCTCCAGATTCAAGTTCCTGCGCCACGGAACACACACCAACCGCCAACCTTCTTCTTCCTTGCCTCGCGTCGCCCTCTTTCTAGGCTGCCGCCGGCGTAGCCGTGGCCGTGATGCACCTCTGAACCACCCCATGTGCGTAGCAGCCAACCCAAAGGAGCCATGCGCCCCCCAAGAAACCATCATGCCCTCCAACCTTAGCCACGACGTCGAGCACAAACTACTACACCTCCAGATCCGACGTCGTCAACCATCCACACCAACGTTGCTTCGCTCCAAACTGCCACCACCACCTCCTAGGTCCACCTCAGCGAAGCCAGCAAGGCTGAGTTCGAGCACGAATTACAGGCACATCCAGCACCTCCAGTCTTCTCCAACGATGTCTCCTCCCTTCCACCATGCGGTTGCAACGTCAACAACTCTTCCTTATACACCGTGGCTCAATCCTTATCACCTTCGTGATTCACTTCCGTCAACCATAAGACACCATCGTCAACATCCTCCACTGTTGCCGTTGCCTACCTCCAATAACTCCGCCTTCCAGGAAAACCACTTGACGACGCGTCAATGGCATCTCTCTTTAGTGAACCCACATACCCTACCACCGCTATATCCATGATGCTACCTCCATTGCTACCTCTCATGCCTCAAGACTAAGCAAACCTTGCCTCTCACAGCTCCACGTCAGTGTTTCGAACCCTAATGGGTTAATGGGGTTGCTTTCTGCACCCCCACATATTCTGGCCTGCACCTCCAGCCCTTCTTAATCCCTAGAATACCCCTGCCATTAGTTGAGTTGGGTTTACTTCCTGCACCTCCATTAATTGAAGTCTGCACCGACAAATGCCCGAATTCCAAAACTGCCCTTGGCTTGCTTTTTTAAAAAAATAATATTTTTTTACTAAATAATAATAATGCTTTGGAAATTTAATATCAGGCTATGTCTTTTAAAAGCCTTTTTCTCATGTAAAGAAGGACGTTTTGAATAAAACTTTCGATTAATTCCTTAATTGACCACTCGCGTCATATGGGAATTAATTCAGAAAACTTTAATTTAATTTGGAATATCAAGGGGCCATACGCGTCAAGCGATATCCAAAATGAAGTTTGATTTAAAAAAAACACTAATTCCTCTAAAATTAAAAATATATCAAAAATATTCAAAACAAAAAACAACAACCGACAAACAGTTTTCTACCCATAGAACTACGTAACCCTGATTCTCCGTCCTTGATGGAGATACGTAGGAGCGAGGTTAAACCTTATCAGGGCCCTTCCAAAATAAAAAATGTTTTGTTTGCTTTTACTTCTATCTTTCGTTCACACTCATTTCATTTTATTCAGTTAAAGGTACCGTCTTAGGACGGGCGTCGTGGGTTATCCTTGTTTTTGTTTGGTTTTTCATAGTTTCCATGAAAACTATGGTGGTGACTCCCTTATTTTGAAAACTTATTAATCTTTTTCGGATCGTCGTCCCATCGTGATCCCGGTTGCGACAGATAACTAAAAAAAATCAATCATTTTTTAGGAAAAAAGAAAGGAAGTCTGCATATAATGATTACAAGAAACATATACACATTTTTGAAAAGAAAAATAAATATATTTTTGTAAATACACTCTCTTTTGAAAATTTGTAAATACATTATCTTTTGAAATTTTGTACATATATCAAAATTTTTGTACATATGTTACTTTTTTTTTCTCAAGAAAAAACCTTTTGTATATACCTTGTTATTGAAAATATTTTATAAATACATTCTCCTGTAAATATTTGTGAGAAAAAAAAAACATCTTTAAATATACATTCTCTTTTGAAAATTTATACATACTTTTCTTTTAAAAAAGAATAATACATTTGAGTATAGATTATCATTGAAAAAATTCAGAAAAAATACAATGTAGAGCCGACATTCATGCATATCATTAAAAAATTAAAAATTACAATTTCGAGCTTCCATTCATGCATTACTATTAAAAAAATGGAAAATTTGAAAGAAAATAAAAAAAATAGATTTCCATGCATGTATTTTCAAAGGAACAAAATCAGCTTGTGAATATCTATGTATGCATTCACAAAATCTCTTATGCATTTTTCTAGAATTTCGTACATGCATTACCAAAAATTCCATTTATATATGCATTCTCAAAAAAAATTTATGCATGCATACATATTAAAAGAAAACAAAAATAAATCTAAAAAAAATCATAACTTCATAAATTAATTTTCGAAAAGAAAAAGTCCAAAATTTCGTAAATGCATTTTCTCATAAAAAAAATCATTCAGACATAGATTATATATGCATTCCGAAAAAAAAATCATGCATTTATAAATGCATTTTCAAAAAGAAAAAGTCCAAAATTTCATAAATGCATTTTCTCATAAAATAAAATAAAATCAGTCAGACATACATTATATATGCGTTCTAAAAAAAAATCATGCATTCATAAATGTATTTTCAAAAAGAAAAAGTCCAAAATTTCAAAAATGTATTTTCTCACAAAAAAAAATTCGTTCAAAGATACATCATATATGCATTAAAAAAAATCATGCATTCATAAAAGCTTTTTTTTCAAAAAAAATCTTTCAAACATGCACTATATATGTATTAAAAAAATCACGTATTCATAAGTGCATTTTCTAAAAAAATTCATTAATTAATTCATTCAAACATGCATTTTCCAAAAAAAAAAAAGTCCAAAATTTCAAAATGCGTTTTGTCAAAAAAAAAAATTAAGTTTTCAAAAAAAAAAGAAAAAAAAACAAAAGAAAAGGAAAATGTGGTGAGCCATTTGTTAATGGATAATTGAATTCACAAGAGTGTGAATAATAATAAAATAGGGATCATTCAAGCAAAATGTTTAATAAAGGTAAAATTTTGACTTTTCTAAGGAAACATTTGCATACATGGTGTTTGTTACTTATTGCCTTTCCAAAAATTACTAGGTTTTCCCCAAAATTTTCAAGATTCCCAAAATTCCCAAATGAAAGGATTGTCCAAATGATTATCATTATCTAAGAATATTTTTACGCTGGGGCAGAATGTCAGTTTTCTATTAATTGGTCAATATCCTATCTTTATTCTTTAGGGACATTCAAAATAAAAATTTAGAAAAAGTCCGTTAGATTGAAAATTCAAAAGGACGATCTAAGCAAAAGATCGGACAATAAAAAAAGATAAAAAAAGAGAAAGAAAGGCACGTGTCATAAGTCATTAATTTTGTTACACTGTTAAACTCTTTGAAAATCAAACAATCATGATTCAAAACGATATATGGCCATGTTTTTATATCCAAAACACTTTTTAAAATCTTTTGTACCCTCTTTGAGCCAAAAAAAATAAAAATATTTCTTTTAAATACCCCTAATGAGGATCATCAACAATTTGAAGCTTAGTCTAAGATTTTGATAGAAGAAATTCATAAACAATTTATATGTCAAAGCAACTGATTCATCGAGAAAGGAGTATCATCAGAAGTTCCTGAAAGCCTAAAGGAAATGCACATCAGGCAAGGAGTAAATCGAAAGCAACTAAAAAAAGAAAAAAAAAAACAAAAAAGAATGAAAAACAAAAAAAAAAAAAGGAGAAAAAGAGAAAAAGAAGAAAAAAAAGAAATAGAGAA
>Ga0099825_1008127_pt1 | contig 12537 bp, 6 predicted proteins | sample SiratroredBW_FD_76838 | JGI IMG/M metagenome (GOLD analysis project Ga0099825, IMG submission 76838) | Root nodule microbial communities of legume samples collected from California, USA - Siratro red BW | ecosystem: Host-associated > Plants > Roots > Nodule | place: USA: California | collected...
GAGAATCGAGAACATCTCATACAGAATCATTATTCATTTCAATTTCTAGAAATAAGTTTTTGGATATATTTGTATAGTCAAAATTTTGTTTTTCTTAAACATGTATATTTCCAAAATTCAAAACATTATACACTATTTTACATGTTATTCTACTATAAGATTATTTATTTGGTATTTTTGCTTCAAAAATATCTGCAATTTTTTTTATATACAATTAAACTTTCTAATTAGAAAACCTATTATATGCTTTCAAAACCATAAATTTGGGATTTTATTCATTTCACATAGAAATAAATTTTGGAAATATTTGTATGGTCAGAATTTTATTTCTATAAAACAAATATATTTCCAAAATTTATAATTCTTTTGAGGAAAAAGTCAGCCCAAATTTATAATTCTAAAAATATACAAATATACTTTCAAATTCTAATTACGGATTTATTTAAATGTAATTTTAATATTTTTAATTAGTATTTTTTTACTGAAATTAGTATTTTAAATATATATAACTCATAGTTAGCATTTTAAAAATATATAATTTATTTTAATTTTTAATGATTTTTTAAATATAAACATATAATTATTTCAAGTATTTTATTATTATTAATGTTTTGTTAATATGTATTTTATATTTCATTTTTTAATTACTAATTATAAAAGTTCTTATTGTAAAATACTTTTTTCCAAATTAGTTTGACTTTTATCAAATAAACATAGTTTTTAATATATGCAAATTTTAATTTAACTGTAATTTTTGAAATATTGAGCACATCCAATGCGTATTGTACTTCACTATGTATTTAAAAGAATAGATAGTAGAGATATCAATAAAGAATCACGGAATATAATTTAATACACCGGGTATATTGATACTCTTGATAAGTAGTGAGCACAATCATAATCTTCAATTTTATCCCATGTCAAATTAAATGAAATGTAAAAATAATTCAAATGTTTTTCGCGACACTAAATAAGAGTATTAATTAGTCTTAAAATATAGAATTAAGAGTACATTAAATCATCAATTTTAAGATTGAAAACAATTATTTTACTCACAGTATATAGAATAACACTAATTGGTATGAATTAGTTATGTATAAGGATTTTAATTATTAAGTTTAATATAGTTGAGTTTTTTGTGATGTACTATCAAATTAATTATTTTTTATATCAAGTATTAAATCAATTACGTCGTTTACAAAAATTTAAATTTAATTATATCGAATGATAATTTGAATACTTTTATATTTGACCTAAATATTTCCATGAAAAAAATATTAGATTAAAATTTAAAATTTGTCTTCAATAATTATTAATCACACTAGTTAGACCTAATTAGTTGAAACTAAGTGTAAAATTTAAGTCACAACTCATAAATTAAATCTTAATTATTTTGTATTTGATTAGAAGTAAGAAAAAAAAAATAACAGGCAAAGCCATTTTTATCCAAAAATTTGCTCAACCAACAACAACGAAGAAGGAGATTGTTTTTACCAATTAATATTCATGATGTGACATAATGAAATGGACTAGTCTACAAGTTTGAAAACAAATTTATTGTTTCAATTTTCTTCTCATTTTTTTTCTAAGCTTAAATATCTTGATTTTCAAGACTTTTCCAAAAGGTCAAGTTCTTTTAGATAAAATTTTCATTTCCTCCTCTTCTCTTTTCATTTCAACATCGAGAACGAGTAAAGAGAGCAACCAAATTTTTCATCATCTTGTTGTATTCATTGCCTTCTACCAAACCTTTTATTTCAATTATAGTTGATTGATTCTTTTAAAATCTTGATAGCACTCTTTTATTTGTTTTTATTATTTTATTATGAGAAAAGTCGAATTAAACTTCTTCACTTTTAATTATATTGTTGAAAAAAAAAATCTTGCGATAAGGAGAGTTTAAGCCAAACTTTAAACCCTTTCTATAACTTTGATTAAAAAAGTGTGATCACTTTTGTCTTCAATCAAATAAAAAGGTGTGTATAGATCATTTAATGAAGTATCTTTGATTGTTTGGTGTTTGATATAGACAATTAACTATATAAGTCAACACAAATTATTGTTTGGTGCTTGATATAGACAATTAACTATATCAAAAGTCAACAAAATTACAATATATACATGATTAGTTAATGAAAGACATATTCTAAAAAATTCATTATAATCTCAGTTAAATAATATTCATATATCATATGAAAAAAATGTTAATTAGAAATAGCAATAAACAAAAAAGAGTTGTTGTTGAGAAATTAAAAGAAATAAGAATAAAGTGAATTAGAAAGCATATTAATTCTCAAGTTCATTCATCGTTAAATTCCTCATCAGTTGTCCTATGATTATTGTCCATCCATTTTTTAAATGGAATGGAATTTAATCAGATAAGTGTCAATCAAATTCAACACAATGTAATTATGAAACAATTGTTCACCAATTCATTCAATACCTCACTTGTCTCCAGGCGTTTACTCGTGAGATTTTAGTCTTTTACCTCCAAAATTAAACAAACAAGAGATTTTTAAAATAAAATAAACTAAACAAGAATTCCAGTTAAAACCCATAATTGAATTATCTACAAACATTTAAAAACAATTTCAATAACAAAAATTAGAATTCACAATACCAGAGTATCCAACACAATCTGTTACAAAAATTGAAAAGAAAAAATGTGAAAGTGCAGTTGGCTCCACAAGAGGAGTTGAATGGAGCCTAAACTCAAATCATGAATTAAAAACAAATAAAAATAGTGTGCATCAAAGTATAAAGTAGAGAGAAGTAAAAATATATTTATACTAGTTCACCCCATAACCAGCTACATCTAGTCCTCTAAAGCAAACCACTTAAGAGCTTTCACTAAAACGAGATTTAACACCTCTCTAGGACAAGTATTATACACCTCTCTAGGCACGAGTTTTAACACCTCTTCAAGTAAAATCAATCTTAATCTCCTCCTGAGATTAAGACCTCTCAAAATAATGAGAAAACACTCTCAAATGAGAGTAACAATGAAAGCTCACAAATAAGATATACTTCACAGACTGAAGGATTTATAATGGTTTGCATACAACCTAACTCATTAGAAGCTCTAAAGTAGCAAACATAATGTCTACAAGGCATGCATGTCTTTTTCACTCACAAACTTGCATTTCTCTTGTATATCTCTTTGTGTATATCGTTATTGTGTTTTATTCTTCATCTTCAAGGTCTTTATATAGACTTTAGAAGGATGATCGTTGAAGTTGTATACATTAGATGTTTAGAATATAAACTCTTAAATTAATGAGTATTTCACGTCTTCAACGTGTATTCTTGATCATTAATCCATTTGAAAACTTTCCATTGTTATAATATATTTGAACATTGAGACTTGATGCATTAATTATAATCTACATGAATCTCATTCTGCTCTTCATATTTTCTACTATCAGATGCTATACAAGGCAACTTCTGCTTTGATGTAATCTTCACGTTTTTATCACATATTTGAACATTTGAATTCTTTCTTTATCAATAGAGAAAAGTGAACATTGAATCTTTGACACATTTGTAATTGAACTTTTCATAAACTCATATGTTAGTCATCTTCTTTGTATTAGACACTCTATATGAAAACTTTCTATTTGATCATAATGTGGGTTTTCTAGTCTGGAAACAATTTAAACATGATTGATAGAAATAATCTGCATTAAAATACTTGGGTCAATCAAAGTCAATAAATCATCATTTAAATGCATTGGTATCTCTAAAACATAATCTTTTGAATTTTATAATTTATAACCTTTCTATTTCAGAAATTCTATTATTGATATATTTTTCAAAAGCTTTATAAGTTTGTATAATTTTTAAACATTGAAAGTAATCAGACTTTGATTACGATTTATTTCATTTGAAGCCAAACGTATTTATAAATAAGATCCAAAATATATTTTTGAAATGCATTAAATATCAGAGTTAAGATATGTTCTGTTTCACAAAAGCTTTCCATAAAACTTTAATCAATATATTTTAATAAAACTTTGTTTAATATTATTAGATGAGGTTCGAAAATAATCAAGCATTGTTAAAAAGCATTTTTTGAACACTGAGATTGAGTTTAGACACTCCTTAATATGTTAGATCATCTAACGTAAAGATGAAGTGTTTGTTTAATGTGTTCATGAAGTTTAGATTGTCTAAATGGTTTCTTCCTCTGAAATAGTCTAGTTGTTGAACATTACGAGACCGTCAAACTAGTTTAGTATAATTAGATCATCTAGTGAGTCTAGCATCCAGAGATTGTCTAACACTTTTTGCTTGATAAGATCATATGTCAAGATCACCTATTGAGATGGTTTAGTGTTTATATGCTGTAAGATCGTCTACCATGACCCTTATATTGTATCATTCAGTACGTCAATCATCAAGAGATCGTCTAGTGCTTTACATGATCCTCCAATAGCTCGAAACTACAAATTGATTATCATTTAACCTTTTATTTGTGCATATAAGTTAGCTTTGTTATACCTTTTAACTAGTCTTATAGTATTTGTTATTATCAAAATTTATAGACTCTCATATCATGAGATCGTCTAAAGTGTATTAAATCATCTAGCTAATTACGAACCGTATATTGTCCTAACAATCTCCCCCTTTTGATGATGACAACTATAAACAAATATGATGGTCAACAATTTTATATAAGATATTTTAATCATGTATTAGAGTATAAAAGTGCAAGCATAATATTACAGTTACTAAGTAGCAATTCAAATACTTTTATTTATTTCAAATAAGCATAAACATTAGTATTAACAACCAAGATTTCAAACCAAAAAAAAAATCCAAATTGTTCTTAAAATAAAACTATAAACAAATCCCAAACTATCCCCCTTTTTGACATCATTAAAAAGGAGTTATTGAAAGAAATCATCATTGTTGCGAGGACTTAGGTGACTAGGTAGGTGCAACTTGGAACAACAACTCATTTAAGAGTTGTTAAGTTGATAGGAAAAAATAAGGGCAAGGTGGTATAATCTCCTAGGAAAAGGAGCTTCCATTTGTTACATGTGGAGAAGGTCATCTTCTCTGTTCTTGTGATAACGCTCTTCCAAGTCATTTATCATTTGACTTAGTAAACATTGTTCTATAAATAAGGTTTGATTGATCATCTCCCGCATTATATTAAGCATGTTGTCTTCAAAATTTATAGGATCTTTTTTTTATGATCCACCAATATCTTTTAACAAGACATTTAGGGCTTTCTTCGTGTCTGCTCATAAAGCTTTCAATTTGGCTTTCTTTTGAAGGAAGTGATAGTTTGTAAACTCGGCTCGTATCTCACATTCAGAAAATGTTGAGAGTTATTCTAGGTTGGAGGGAAAGAGGCAAAGTAAGGAATTGGAATTGGAGAATCCATCTACTCTAAATTTCGAAAGGTGTTTCTCTCAAGGAGTATATGATAGTGCAAGGTTTACAAATACCTTAGAATTAAGGTTGATCAATATAATGCTAAGGTTGAGTAGGATTAAATAGATATGAGATTTAAAATTAGTAATAAGGAAAGAGGGAAAGTTGCAGCTCAAATTTATTTGAAAAAGTAAGTTTTCAATCCATGAAAATAACAGATTTCATCAAATATTCAATCAAATATTCATATGTTCACATAAAATATTTTCTATGAAATCAACCAATCGATCAAATATTTCGAGAATTCAAATCAATTTTATAATCGTGACTAGCGGGTAAAAAAAATTTAACTTCAAAAAATTTGTGAATTAATGCATAACAAAATTACGAATACAGGGATTTATTCTTCAGCACGACTCATTCCCAAAGCATCTTTCAATTTAAAAAATTGTTTGTCTACTAGGGGTTTGTAAAAATATCTAGGAGTTGATCCTATGTAGGAGTAAACTACATCTCAATTATTCCTTTTTGAACACAATCTTGTATGAAATGATGTAATTTCAATATGTTTTGCTCTACAGTGGAAAATAGGATTTTTAGACAAATTAATTGCAACACTATTATCACACGTAACAAGTTGTCTCATGGACATTATAAACCTCAAGTTGATTCTTTATCCATAGTAGTTGTTAGAAACATTGTGCAACTGAAACATATTCAACTTTTCCTATTGACAAGACAATCATTCCTTGTTTCCTACTAGTCCATGGGATTAGGTTACCTCCAACGAAATGACAACATCCACTTATGCTCTTCCCTTCAACTTTGTCTCTAGAGTAATTTGCATCACAATATCCCTACAAGCTAAAATTTTCTCTTTCTTTGTAGGAAAGACCAAGATTAGTAGTACCTTTGTGATATCTAAAAATTCTTTTTATTTTAGTAAGGTGTAGTTCTCTTAGGTTAGACTAGAAACGAGCACACAAACAAACTCTAAACATAATATCTAGCCTAGACACTGTTAGATATAATAATGATCCAATCATTTGCTTGTATTCCATAATATCTACTGGCTTAAACTCTTTCTCTAGACCAAGATATGTTGTGGGACGCATTGGAGTATACATGATTTTAGCTTCGTCTAGCCAAAAAATCTTTAGAAGTTCCTTGACATAGTTTGATGTAGAAAGATTAGTCTATTTTCCTATTTTATTTGGAGACCTAGGAAGAATTTCAGTTCTTCCATCATACTCATTTCAAATTCATTTTACATAAGTGTTGAAAATTCATTACATAATAGATCATTAGTAGCACAAAAAATTACATCATCTACATAAACCTATACTAGGATAAAATCACTTAAATGGTCTCTACGAAACAAAGTAGTGTTTATATTACTTCTTTTAAAATTGTTTTCAAGCACAAAATTGCTCAGACACTCATACTAGGTCGAGGAGTTTGTTTGAGATGATACATAACTTTATTTAGTTTGAAAACATGATTTGACATTGTATTATTTTCAAAACAAGGTGGTTGTTTCACATAAACTTCTTCTTTAATAAAGCCATTTAGGAAAGCACTTTGAACATCCATTTGGTATAATTTTCCTTACTAAAAGCAACAAAAGATAGTAGAATTCAAGTAGCATCTAACCACGCTACTAGTGAATAAGTTTTAATATAGTCTATAAGCTTTTGTTGTGAGCAGCCTTTAGCAACAAGCCTATCCTTGTTTTTCACAACCTTACGTTGTTCGTCTAGCTTGTTTATGAATATCCATTTTGCTCCTATGATAGCTTTTCCAAAGGTTTGTTCCACAAGAGCCTAGACTTCATTTTTCTGAAACTATTCTAACTCTTCTTTCATCGCCTCAACCCAACTTTCATCTTCAAGAGCTTCATTTACATTTTTGTATTTTATTTGCAAGAGCGTAGCTATTTGATTTCTCACTTTAGATCTTGTTGAGACATCTTTGTTAGGATCTCCAATGATAGCATTTATTGGGTTATTCCTTTCTAGTGTTGAATGTTTCCCTATTGATTCTCTGGTTTCTTCAACAAGGTTGTCTAACATTTTGGTTTATGTGTGTGATCCTTCCTTGTGATTGTCTAAGGGCTCTCTTGGACTGTCTAAGACCTTAGATTTATAGTCTACTTCGAGGTAAATTCTTTTTTAGTTCCTACAAATCAAATATAGATGAATCTTCCTACTCTAATATTTTTTTATCAGGCATATAATCATTAAATCTTATATGAATAGCCTCTTTAACAATTGAAGTTCTAGAGTTGTAGACTTTGTATGCTTTAGAGTATCCAAACAAGATCCCTTCATCACTTTTGGAATCAAATTTACCAAGGTTTTTCTTATACTCCTTAGACATTAAGATTTGGGAAAGAAAGAAATTTGTGAAATTAGTAAACGTAAAGAACAAAAAATAGAGTATACAAAAATTGAGATCAAAATTGAAAATAACTATAACTGATTGAAAAAACTTTAAAAATAGGAATTGAAAACTATGACAATCAAAAACTAGAATTAAAATGATGGAAAAGTGAAATTATAGTAACAAAATGAAAAATAGAGCATGTATTAGATGGTTTAAATGAAACTACACTAGACAATTCAAGTAATGTATGAATATAAAAGTGAATTAAAACTGACATTGGAATTTAAAACAAGTAAAATACAAATGGATTTGTGAATAAAAAAAGACTAAGTGCAACCATCAAGCCATCTAATGGACAATCATCTACTAGGCTGTCTAATAGTTGTACTAGTACTACACTAAATGTCTAATGAAAATACAAAATGAAAGAATGTAAAGTGCAGAAATGTAAACAAAAGAAATTGTAAACACCAGGAATTGAAATAAAACCATAAAAATTTGTTAAACCAAAAAGTAATAAAACTATAACAAATATCATCTAATAAACTAAAATTGTAAAAGTGAGGACAATAAATTGAAATAAAAACAAAGAATGAATGAAATTTAAATTGTAATTGAATTAAAACATGACTGAAATTGAAATTGCAATTGAAATGTAAACGCAGAAATTTATAGGAATTTTAGTAAAAAGAAGAAAATTTCATTTAAGAAACATCATAATAAACAAAAACCATTGTCAAGTCATCTTCATCCTTAAATACAAGAAACTCAAATATGGATTGCTTGTTTAATGAAAAAAACACAGAGCAATCACTTTATATATTCAAAAAATAATTCTCAATCATGAACATAATTCTAAAATGATTTGAAAGAAGAAAACAACTTGAACAATAATCGTCTAACATAGTTTCAAAATTTCTATTACCCATTTCCAGAATAATTATCTTTTAGAGGTAAAATTGTAGGATTGAAAGCACAAAAGAAAGTAAAATGAAAAGAGTAGAAGAGTGATGTGCGCTGCCAAATGCGCCCCAAATTAAATTAGGAGGCTAATATAGTTAACCTAGGTCATTCTTCCAAGGACCACTTAAATATTCTCTTAAGCCAAATAAAATAGCACAGGGGGTGACAAAATATTTAAATTTAACACGGAACTTAAATAGAACAAAAACACAATTCAAACAAAGTAAAGAAATTCAAGTAGTGAAAGTCAACCCGGCCTCCCTTCGGTTCTCCCAAATCCTTCACTTGTTTCTAAACATAATCCCAATTACATTCGTGGGTTAAACAGATTGGAATCGCTATATCTATTTAACATCGTGACTACTCCATTATCGTGAAACATTTTATCGAACACCTAGTGTGTCAAACCAATGCAATCGCATGGTGAACAACATCATCAGTTCGACTTGATTCCGATTTGGGAACTCCACAACACATTCCAATTGGACTGTATTCATTCAATCACAGAGTCAATCCAACTATTAAATCTAACAATCAAATTAAAACAATAAATGAACAAGTAATTACGGAAAAATTACAAAACACAAACCTAAGGTTAATGAAAACGGGAGAACCTTCGGGGACCAGATTGAATAGAGAGATTAGTCACTCATCATCATGGTTGACATTTCAACAACGGAAAGAACATAAAAATGAGAGAAAAAGATGCACTTTGTGAAGAAGAAGAAGAAGCAAGTAAAATGAACGAAAATGTATTCCCCAAAATGAAAACCACGTAGTGTGGCTGCCCTCTTTTTCAAATCTGTCCATTGTTTTAAGCGTTACAATGTTCATCTTTTTGCAAACCCTAAGGTTACCCAGGTCCACCTCTATGGTGCCCTAATTTAATAAAAACGCATAGTTTTGATCCCAACTCAATTAAGGGTGAAATGACTAAGTTGTCCTCAATTAATTATTTTTGCTCAAAGTGTTATCCATATTCCATACGCAAACTTCAAGGCTAATTTTGTCCACTTTAAAGGCCGAATTTGATCTTGAACCCTGCATAATGTTTGTAGATCTTTGAGTTATCTACAAAATGATATAAATATCAAATTAATCCGAGGTATGTAGAAAAGGTGATGGACAAAATATGAAACATGCTCAAGTCTGAAATTTTTTTGGAAATTTCATCAAATTGAATCAAACTTTCAATTAAAGACCAATTAGCCCAAATATAGAAAATGGTCCAAAACTTTCATTATTCTTATTACTATGCAGTAGGGAAGTGGTTAAAATACATATCAAAGAGAAATCGAGAGGGAGGAAAGAGAGACAATAGAGAACTTGAATGGTCAAATTTGTAAATTGAAAAATAGATAACTAACTAACTACCATCTCTACTCCTAGGTAAGCATAAACATATGCCTAAATTCATTTCTCAATTGTGTCTAAAGGTTCTTATTTATAATGTTTTGAAATAAAAAGAATGAGTGGGCCTAAACTGAAACAATAATTGAGCCTAGAAAATCTATTACAAACATATAATATATTAGATTGTCTTCTAGCTACTAGACCGTTTAATGCTCTCTGTTCAACAATTTTGAGTGATTTGTTCTTTTTAGCTCAGTTCTTCCAATCTTCATGATCCACTTGTCTTCATTAAGGCCCAAAAAGTCAAGAACAAAAATCAATTATCAAAAATATCTACAAAATCATAATCAATTCAACAGTTAGATGATTTATACAAAATTTTAGCTGAAAAACATAGTTTTTATATAAATTTTGTTACAACACTTACAATCTCCTATTTGAGATCATGTGTTTTCTATCTAGGGAGGGATTACATCTTTCGGTTAATACAATGGTAATCACTCTCTTTCCTAGGTAGTTGTATGAGCATACTTAGTGTGTTCATTAAGCTTTTCTATATCTAAAGATGTGGTAGATTCTCTACTCTAAGCGCAAGGATCTTTTTCTTCTTCTTCTTAAAAGCTCTAAGGAATGGTTTTCATTTGAACAACATTTTAACATAGTGTCACCTCAACTCACTTGTTCTTCTTGATGAAAGGCTTTACATTGGCATTAGAATAGTTGTTGAGAGATGATTTCTATCCACTAAATAAGTTCAATTCTTCTGAAGTCTTTTCTTTGTCTGGCGAGATTGAATATGATTGTTACATTAAATGCACTCCATCATTATGCAATATCCTTGATCTCTAACAGTGTTCATCTCCTTAGGTAGCATAACCTTTTTGCACAATCTCATGGTAAGAGTGCACATCATACAGGGTAAATAGTTGGGTCAGAGTTGAAATGTTCTTTGTGTTAAAAATTGCTGAAGGAAACAAATTTAACTCGAGCTCCAAGAGATCTTTACATTTCCTTGTATTTAATCTTAAATGGATCTCTTTGGTTAGAAGGAAGTAATGGACATTTCCTGCAACATAGAATTAGCCCATATATTTGTTTGAGTAGTACAATGTTAGCCTAGTATATGAGTGTATCGTCTCGTGTTTTATACGTGTTACCAGACCTAAGAAAAGATAACACAATGTTATATTGTTTGTAAAAACAAATCACATACCTCTTGCATGATCTATTGTTAAAATGATAACATTTATTTTTGGCATATTTTGTACCCAATTTTTACTAGGAAACCAACTCTTTTTAAACTTAAACTCTACTTATTTCGTATTTTATTATGTTTTTATTAATAATTTATTACTTGAGTCTGAGAATAGTAAGTTCACTAATTTCCCTTATTTTGATTAAAAAGAGAATAAAAAACATTGGATTTGAAGAGAAAGATTAGAGTCTATGAAGAAGGATACAAATAAGGCCCATGAAGGAAGACAACAAATAGAAGGTCTATAAAGGAGTGCATAAAAGAGGAGAAAACTTAGCACAATCGCACCCGGTGCCATTGAGGTTGCGTTGGGCGCGAGTTGGATCTTGGACCTTACAATAGATAGCTGAGTTCGGTGCCACTTATGTTGAGTCGGATGCAAATGTCATTCCAAAAATTTATTTATTGAGTGCATGTGTTAGGGTTTAGACACACAGAGTCAAAGGAGTAAAAGAGTCAATCTTCGACGACAACTTTAGGGTTTCTTGGTGTAATAATTCTTCTTTCGTTGTTTATCTTGTATGTTTAGGGTTCTCATGGCTATGAGAAATTAAACCCATTGTTGTTGGGGTTAGATGTAATATACCAAACTCTCATGTAATCAATATTGTGCTTATATACGTGTCTTTTCCTTTCAATGTCAGTATTTCAATTTTGCGCTTAATGGCTATTGTGTTGATTTATGGTTTAACACTTTGATTTTAAAGTTATTGGAAAATATTGTTAGTAATCAATATCTGACTTGGAATACCTAATGAGACCTTTTATCAAGGAATAGAGCATGATTCATTTGTTGTCTTAAATCCTTTTGGCGCTTGCAAGTCTTTGCTATATAATTGATAAAAAAATTAACGGTTAATAGGGAAACTTAGTCTCATTAACCAATTAGAGTTTGGATAATATTATGGGTTGACATTGACATTAGTTAGGAAAAGAAGGTAATTGTTTTTATACATGAGAGTGAGGTATGGCGAAGTCTAACCTACCAAGATTCATATCATCAATCCTTAACCTTATTCTGCTATCTAAGATTTGACATAAAATTAGAAAAATATTTAATTTATTTTGTTTAATTTAATTTCTCTCATAAACCATTTAAACTATGAAATTATTCTTTTGTCTAATTTTATTATAATTGTATATTGTTGTGTATTGCATAAGTCCATTGGGAAAGAAATATATATATATATATATATATA
>Ga0099825_1008128_pt1 | contig 12536 bp, 4 predicted proteins | sample SiratroredBW_FD_76838 | JGI IMG/M metagenome (GOLD analysis project Ga0099825, IMG submission 76838) | Root nodule microbial communities of legume samples collected from California, USA - Siratro red BW | ecosystem: Host-associated > Plants > Roots > Nodule | place: USA: California | collected...
AAAAAAAAAAAAAAAAATATATATATATATATATATATATATATATATATATATATATATATATATATATATATATATATATGTGTGTGTTTCGATTTTTGAAGAAAATTAAATTCTTTTCCAAAAATATATTGTTGGTGGATGAACTTGTAAGTAGTAGGTCAGGTCGATGAGTTGGTGGATTGAGTTATTATTGACATTTTCTTCCTCCAGCTACATATATTTTTCCTCACCCATAATAATAATACATTTATTTAAATACTATATATATTATTTAAATAAAACCCCCAATTTTTTAATATACAATATAATGTTAGATTATGTAATAAAAATATGATTCAAGATTACATAATTCGTAACTATATTTTTATTTTATAATTTATAACATTATAATTTATGTTATCTAAAATATATTTTAAGTTTTGTAATTTAAACTATATTTCAAATTCTATAATTTAAAATCATATTCCAAATTCTGATCTAAAATTATACTCCATATTAAGAAGAAGAAGCTTACTTTATCCCTCCATTTTTTTTCATTTTGGGTGACCCGGTTCATTGGTACATTAGAGGCCCAAAAGTGAGAGTTGTGGATGGAATAATAAGAAACCATTTTAAGATTAGGCTTCCAAAACTAAGTACAAAATTTGTTTACGGAATTGATTCATGTATCTCCACATTTGCTTTCTGCATCTCATTAGTTATTTGTAATTCTACAAGTGTTCTTGTCAGAAAATACAAAGGAAGAAAGTGGTGCAATGAGTGGTTGATGATTGTTATGGAGGTTTTTTTGGTGAGTGAATGTGGTAGAGGACACTGCAACAAAACTTCTCCAGCAACGTTCATAGATAAGTTGTTTTTCTTTTTGCATGGTTCAGGGGCTGATGTAGAGGTACAAAATCCGTAAGTTTTGAGAATTCGTTTAACGAAAATGGGTTACGGAAAACAAAATCCATAATAGAATTTGGGTGGCTGAAGTGGCTTATGAAAAACATATTCCGTATAATGTTTTTGTGTTACGAAAACCATTTTTTGAAAGTGGGAGTGTGAAGAGGAGAGTTTATGGAAAATATTTTTAGTAAAAAGAGAAGGTGATTACGGAAAACGTTTTCCATAAGAGAAATTTATTGTTACAAAAAAAGTTTTTGTTAGAAGATTTATCTATTACAGAAATAGGTTTTTCAAAGAGGACGGTAAGAATGAGTGTTTATGAAAAAACTTTTTCGTAGAAGGAGGAGTTGCTTACAAAAAAAGTTTTTCCTTAAGAAAACATTCCTGTTATGGAAAATCGTTTTTGTAGAAGTAGAAATGCATTATAGAAAACCTTCTCTAACAGAAAAAGTTTCTTACAAAAATTATTTCCGTAATGCACTTCTCCTTCTATGTCGTAAGAGGATATTCTTGTTATGGAAAACCTTTTCTGTAGAAGGAAAAGTGCATTACAGAAAACCTTCTCTAATAGGAAAAGTTGCTTACTAAAATTATTTTCTGTAATGCACTTCTCCTTCTACGGAAAAGGTTTTTCATAACAGAAATATCTTCTCACGAAATTTTTAGTAAGCAACTCCTCCTTCTACAGAAAAGGTTTTTGGTAAGCACTCGTCCTCACCGTCTCTCTTTCGAAAAACTATTTCCGTAATTACCTTCTCTTACGATAAGCATTTTTCATAAACACTCATCCTCACAATCCCACTTCTAGAAAATGGTTTCCGAAACACAAAAACCTTCAATGGAATATGTTTTTCGTAAGCCATTTCAGCCACCCAAATTCTATTACGAATTTCATTTTTCGTAATCCATTTTCGTTAAATGAAATCTCAAAATTTACGAACTATGCACTCCTACACCACCACTAAACTATGCAAAAAGAAAAACATCTTACTTATGAACGATGCCGAAGAAGTTTCCTTGCAACACTCTCTACTATATATTCGCTCACCAGAAAACCTCCACAACAGTCACCACCCGCTCACTGCACCACTTTTCCCCTTTTGTGTATTCTGACAATGGGGTTTATGGTATTACAAATAACTTATACGGTGCAAGAAGCAAATGTGGGGATGTAAGCAATTGCCATTTGTTTAATATACTTTAGTAAATTTCATTTGATTAATGTTCTTTATACATTTCCATTTTAGTCTTTTATGTCATAAATGACGTTAACCTTAAACCAATGGAAGAATATGTTGGTTGACATTTAAATAAAGGACTAAAGTAAAAAAAGTTAATAGATGAAGGATTAAAATGAATTTCACTAATAAGATGAAGCACGAAAAAGTATTTTAGAAAAAAGAAATTACAGTCTTTCCTCAGTATTTATACAATAATCTTAGAGAGCCATTCCTTTCATTGGAGTTCCTCAGATTATGGTTACAATATTTGTTGTTGCTTATGTGCAATATGTCTTGTTTTGTTGGTTCCAATACTTGTGTATAAGATTCCAGCAACTTTGTAAAAAATTATGGACTACTTACATACTTACATTCATATAAATATTGGTTTATAATTTCAATATCTAGTAGAATGGACAATTTTTGTGAGTTCATCAGGAAAAATCCTAAAGCAGCAAAAGGCAAGAGGGGAGCATCTGAACCTTTTCAATCCCATTCTGTTCAATGAGATATGCTTAGAATTATGATGCATCAAGAATGTAGAATAATATTATTAGTATTACATAAATATGTACCTCTGTGTATTCTACTTTTCTTGTATGAAACAAATGTTTAAATAGCTTTCTAGATACAGAATCATGAACACCTTGAGCTCAATGTTGTAAAATCTACAACTGATTGATCTTGATAACTTCTTTGCAGAAGTCACTATCAATGTTCCTTGAACCAACATTTACAAACTGGCTATTTTCTTCTATGCAAATGCAAATGCCTTTGTGAAATTGTTAGAGTTAGACATGGTAAACCATACCAACTTCTAGCAGAGAAGTGTGTGCTACGTTCAAGTAAACATCAGGGTCTCTGCAATTTTTGCTTAGAAAAGCATAAACAACATTTATGGCAAATTTCTTTAGAATAGAGGATGATTTCTTTGCCTCTGCATAGGAATGTCCAAGTATATAGGTAACACCGGACTCCTTGGCTCTTAGAATCTGTATAGATTCATCTTTATAGGGAGCCTCTTGAAGATGATCAATGTCATGGTTCTTTACACGTAAAACACGTGAAAATGGGAAGCTTTTCTCTATGTAACATGAATTATTCAAAGTGTGTGGAGAAACAGCAAGGTGTTCCATACACAGTTCTTCTGGTGTTGGTGCTGGATCACTCTCCTCTATTTCTACAAACTGTATTATAGCACTTACCAATATATTCTCAAAATTGTAGTTCTCTTGTTGCAGGTCCTTGTAACCATACCTGACAATGCAACAAAACATTCGGTACTCCTTGGGGCCAATCCTGCTTATGACCAACCGTTCATTGTCACTGACACAAGGGACTTGAACTGATTTGACACATACAAAAACTAACACCTGATGGAATGCTGGCAAGTTTGTGACAAAGTGGCCAAAAATAGCAGGAACACCTGAAGCCAGATTACTCAAAATGATTCCTATTCCCGGGACACGGACCATGCCTAAACAAGGTCCCAAAGACAGTATCTTGCTCATTGAAACCTTGTTCTCCACATCAAATTCATGTTTCTTCATTGTTCCGTAGTTCCAAGTGAACATTATACTCATAAAGATAAAAGATAGCACAAGGGGGATCCATCCTCCTTCAGGGACTTTGCAGATAGAGGCTGAGATGTAAAGCAGTTCAACTGATCCAAACAATACCAAAAATATAATGGCTTTTATTATTCCCTGCTTCCAAACAATGACCATTACTAGTGTCATCAAGCATGTTGTCACAAACATTACAGTGGTTATAGCCAGCCCTGTGGATCATGCAAAATGGTCAGAACTTACATGTCATGCTTCAAATATCATAAGCAAACATAGTGGAAAAGAAGTGTACCATAAGCATGACCCATCATGTCTATATCCCTAAGGCCAATGGTGACAGCTAAACAAAGACACATTAATATCCAATTCACTTCTGGGACATAAATCTGTCCATATATTCTGCTTGAAGTATGAACAATCTTAACTGGAGGAAAACAATTTAACGCGCAACACTGGCTTACAATGGAAAAGGTGGCAGAAATCACTGCTTGGCTTCCAACAATGGCCGCGAAAGTGGCCACTACAAAAACAGGCCAAAATACAGTTTCTGCAGAAAATAGTAGTCCAATTACACTAAAGGCCATAAATAACATTGACAGCTTGTTGATTCCTGAAATAATTTCTTGCCTGGTATGGCTTTGTAGAAGCTGTCCTGAATAGCATGATGATGCTTGGACAGAAATGCAGCCTCTCCCATATATGCAAAAATCAGGCAGGGATACACTAGACATGTGAAAGCTACCTGAGATTTAAGGGCATCTGTTAAAGCATATATCATTTTCAACTTAGTTAATCTTTCCTTTATCTATACTCTCAAATATATATTTACCTTTATTGAGAGTGCTGAAAAATGACCCAAAGCAGCATACATTGCCTCCACTCCTGAGACAGTATCACAGGCAAATTAATCCCACTACTCTAGCTGCTAATAAAGTTAACTACATTATAGATGTTCATGAAAAAAAATAAAAATACAAAATACCATATCATATGTACCTGTGATTGAAAGCACAATTCCACCTAATGACATCCAACCTTCAATGCCAGTGGCTTTGAGGAACTTCAACATGTAGAGAGGAGAAAGTGCACGGTATATTTGCCGGTTCCAGTGAAATATGTTGTATATACCAATACCACTTATACACAAAAGCCATGCAGCAACTACTGGGGCAAACATGAAAGCAACTCTGTGTGTCCCATGATGTTGAATGGAGAAAAGGACCACTAAAATGACACACGAGATTATGACAACATAATCTGTATAAATAATGTAGAGTTTTAGAAAGTGTGAATAGATATAAAGGTTTTGAAAGATGCTTGGTGGGCTTACTGTCATGGAGTTCTTTGATCTTAACTTGAACTCCTGAAACGGCTGAAAAAACTGAAAGGAAACACAAGGGATGTTCATATATCCAAAGGAGAAACAAATAATAAAATTTCTGTACAAACATCAACTCCTGAACCAACTCAATCTCACGATAAGTAAACTAAATTGTGTAGTAATGTTTGAGATGCATATCTATAATTAGAGTTAATTTGGATAAAGTTCTCAATAAGTACTTGAATAGGAAGATAATAAAAAAATTAGGGAGATAAAATGAATCAAACTTCTCTCAGATTAAAATGAACTTATGCAATTCAACTTTTCAAAAGCTTTCTCATCCAATTTCATGTAGCTCGGAATGTAAGTTAGTTTGAACTTATGGAAAAAATTTGATTCATTTTACCTCCTTCATTCATTAAGTTTGTCTCCTACAAGTATTTGTTGAGAAGTTTGTCCACAGTGACTCATGGTACATTTACTCTAAACAATACAATATTTAATCTGAAATGTGATGACAAAATTAACAAGAATAATAATTTTAGAAATGGGTAATGACCTAAAGCTGCCATCTAAGGGATGCAGTCATGTAACTATAACAAAGTCAATGATGGACCACATACTTCATGTGTTCTTATAGAAGCTCATGGGCTGCTCTTGATCAACTACCTGATATTGCAGGTGTAATCACACCATCACCAATTGTCATACAGGTTCCTAGCAGAACAAAGATCAACAGTCCTTTTTGGAACCTTGGGTGCTTTTCAATGAACAACTTCAAATGAGAAGAAAGCCATGTGTCCTCAGAATCTTGTGTGGTATAAGCAGATAATTTCTCATCCGTGGCTTGCTGATTAGGTAAAATGCTTAGTCTAGCATGCCGGCAGAGAAGTGAGTACAATGCAAAGGTACCTCCTGCACAAGTGAACCACTCATTCTAAAAACATAGCAAATCACAACTAATTAATCCTCTGCTAATTAATAAATTGTGTTAATCATGATTATATTTCTAGAAACTAAAGATAAAGGAGGAAAATCAAGCTCACAATTATATATGAAGTCAAAGAGAACAAATGACTGGACAATTTTTGGTTTAATAAGAATATGAATGTAAAATTATATATCTTTCCCAAGAAGTTATAATTGGCATGGCTTCAGGAGCTTGGAAGTCTGAGGAACTGGATAGAGATCATGATTGAAGACTTTACCTTCCCCACTGTCATCGGCAGACATCACAATGAAAACATATTTGAAGAGAGCAGTAATGGTAAATGTCCAGAAGACAAAGGAAAGCACACCAAAAATCTCCTCATCATTTTCATTGAGTCTCAATGTCCCTGAAAATGTGGTCTTGTAAACATAAAGAGGAGAAGTACTGAGGTCACCATAAACTATTCCAAGACTTTGGTAAGCTAGAGTGAGCACAGTTGCACAAGAAGTTCTCTTTAAATTCTGATACATGAAGCCAAGCACAACAAATTAGTACTATACAGTACTCACTTTTAACCCTAGCCAGGTTCCATAGCCAATATGACAAAGTAAATAAAATTTCCATTCAAGCATTCTATAAACTTCTCAGTATCATCACCATATGTCAGAGCAACATCCAGTTTATTTATTATCTTTTAAATTTCATAAGACAAATGTTAGAATTGAGATTCCTCCCTAATTAAACCCTGCTCCCACCAACATTCTCCATAATTCAAAACACAAACATTAATCAAATGTGAAAAATTGAAGAAATGAAATGAATAAAGAGATAAGAAGCAGCTCATCAAAATAAGCTCAACCATAAAGTGCAATAACAAGATGAGGATCCAATGCAATGTTTAAAATGACTAAAATGCAATGCCAAAAACCAGAAAATAATTAAAAGGAGACATCAAGAAAAGGATACTGGCTTTAAAACCCCAAGCAGAACATGGCAATGTCCTTCTAATACACCTTAGGGGAACACTATGAATGCAAGTAACATCTCATTAGTTTTCAACACAACAGACAAAAGTAGCAAAACCCCATTTAGCTCAAAAGCAGTTTAGACAACATGGGGAGAATGAAGACATTCACTGAATAATGACCATGTAGAAATGGATCAGTTATTAAAAAAGTTTAATAGAGACCATGAATGTATTGAAGGGTCACAGTTCCTTCAGCTATAGACTGAACAAGAATTAAGAAAGAGTACCTGCTGAGACATTCCATGTTCCACAAATTGTTCAGATGGATTCATGGCTGAAAGAGAATGAAAAGTGGGGATGATTCAGAAGCTAAGATGAGGTCAGTTATGACAAGACAGAGAATAATATATAGAAACAAAGGATGGAGAATACAGGAAATGAACAGTAGAAGAACTGAAGTAGTAGAAAGGCAGGTGGTGTGTGTCCAAAGAAGTTGCAAAATGCATTGAATGCTCTTTTACTCTCTCTTGCTGGACTTATTAACCAACCTAACACCTTCCCCACACCCCTCAAAATGAATGGTAAACAACTTATTTTTCCCTTGAAATGCTAACTATGAATAGTATTTTTCACATCAAGTTAACATTAGTTGAAGTGACTGTGTAAAAGTAATTGAAGTAGATGTAAATGAATTCAGTTAATATTGAAGTATTTTACTGTCTTATAAACAAATGTAAATGGTCTTATATATTTTCATCAGTTTATTTTTAAAAATTACCATTCTTACAGTATCCATCTTGAGATTAATTTCTAATCCTAACCAACAAATATAAATCTCCCCTCCATCTTCAACCATGAACAGAAATTCACTAGTTAGCTCTATTGTTGGGTACTAATAGGTATTTTTTTGGTACAAGATACTCATAGGCTTTGTGATTTGGTACATGTCTCTTTCCTTGTTTCAAGTAACTGGCATTTTCATTTCATAATTGTAATATGTGATTTCATATAATTGGCATAGTTCCAGCCTATGTAATGTCAGTAAAATATATAACAAACAACGATCTAACATTTTTTTTTTTTTCACATAACGGATATTCCTTACAATAAAGAATTTTTTTAAGAAATATTCACTATATGGAGATCTAATTCTTCACTTTTTTTTTCATGCACAAAAACTCAGGAACATAGCATTTGAAGAAACCATCCATTGTAAAAAAATTGTCAAAGATAATTTATTATCACCAAGCTTTGTCAATTGTTTGAGCTAGCAAGATTACTTAAGTCAATGTTTGGTAGTGGAGTTTTAAAGAAAAAGGGGACCATTTTTTTTATTTGTGAGATAGTTATTAGTTATATAATGCTTATAAAAAAATATAAGGATATTAAATTCTTTTTAGTCATCAAAATTTAACTAAAATACACTGGTAGTATACAATATTGTACTATTATTCAGTCATAAATTGTTACACAAAGGAAACTTGTTAGTTTTTGTTCTAATTGTTTTGAAGTTACATTCAAATTGTTTCTGGTTGTTTGAAATCTTAAAAACCATTGCACTGAAAATATATAAATTGTTTTCACTCCTTTTCTTTTCCTACAAACCCTTAGAACATTTAAGAGATATTAAAGTGAAATATTTTCTTTTTCAAAAAATAATGAAAATATAATTATGATAACTTAGGGTAGGGATGGGAAGGGTAATTGAACCGACTTGAATTTTCCAAGTGGGGCATGTTGATAATAAACTAGGAACATGGAAGTAGATGAATGTCTGGTCTTCATTGACCTTGTGATCACATCCAATAATAGAAAAGAGCTAAGTTTTCCACCAAAAACACAGTTTTTGAGGCTGCAAATTTCCACAATTGAACTTCACTTACAGCAACCCTTTCATTTCTAGTTAAGAACAACTTCTGGCCAACCTGAATTAGGCACCTTGGTTGTGATGTTAACAGCCTACCAAACTACAGAACCACAAAAGATCCTAAGAACACTGCTAAAATTTTCTTTATCTTCTCTTTTTCTGCTTCATGCTCTCATTCATGAAGGTTACTTCTTTATCCATTCTGTGCCAAAACAATTATTATTTGCTAAAATTTGCTTCCTCTCCCTTTCTTCTGTTGTTGTGAGCATCTAAATTTGTTCTAGAGGAAATGAAAAGGGAATTGAAATATCATGTATTATCATTCACTAACAATAAGGTGAGTGACCTTTCACAAGTGATTGATGGTAACAAGTCAACATATTTTGGAATCTTGGGGCAAGATCAACTCATTTATTGGCTGTATAATTGAAGACAACGAAACTTTTACTATTATTTTACAATATCAACTAATTATTGGATTTCAGCATCACATAACAACGAAATATTGTTATAAAACAAGTATTTATCAATCACTATTCTTTGGCAATAATTAAAGAACTCAAAAATAGAATATTTTATTTAAAATAGACTTAAAAATATTTATTTTCATTCCTAAAATATGTTTAAATTTTTCTTCTGACTTTCAATCGCTTTTGTTTTTCTTTTATCTCTAAAAAAAATGTTCTTAAGTCTATCTATAATATAACAACACTGTTTTACTCTTATATATCTTCTCCAACTAAAAATATGAACTTTTTGAATAATAGATTGTCCTAAGCTCTGAAAAGATACTGTTCAATAATTCTGAACCTAATAATTCATAACTATTTACCTTTACTATGAAATCCCATTATGGTTTGTTCCTCATGAATAGAAGTGTAACAGCACATGAATTACATAATTGCTGATACATTGCATGTTTGAAAAGATGGAAGAGGAATTTGAGAATGGAAGTTCTGGAAAAGGCCATAGTTGGGAAGTGGTGGGTGTGCTTTCTGTGTCAAATATTAATGAGTGGGCCCCACTTTCATCACTCCCCTTCAATCTCACATAACTCTATCGAACATGGCGCACGAGTGAAGTTGACGAAACCTTCAACCTTATCCAACCTTACTTGCTTTATTCTCGCTCACTCAACTAAAACATAAATATATATAACCTAGGTTAAATAAACCTGTTTTTACTCTTTATTGAAATTCTACCTAATGGCATAATAAGATTAAGGATCACGTAATGTTGTATGTGGAACTAATAGGTTGTTACGTTGAAATTATTTATATATTTTTTTAAGGAAGTTTGTCTAGTTTTAGTTTTGATTTTGTCCTTCAAACCTAAATAAAGTAGATGCATATTTATAATACTAATATCTTATTATCGATTGACTTTAATATTATTGTTAAAAATTTTGTAAAGGGTATACCAGAAAAATTTAATACTAATGAATATAAATAAAATTACACAAGAAATTATGATATCATTTTCAATATAAAATTTTACGATTGTATTTATTTATTTATTTATTTTATATTCTTCAAAAACTACGAGACTTTTAACTTATATTTATAAGTTAACTTTTGTGATGTAATTAAAAATATTTAAATATTAATTTTTATATTTAAATTTATTTTTAATTGTAATTTGTTTAGAATTGGCACAATTACATATGGAAAAGTTATTTTTAATAATACATTATCATAAGAAATAGTCTAGCGGTTTTATTTTTTTTACATAGATGGTGGAATTTATTGTAAATATGGAAATATCATTAGTTTTTATCGGTATATATATTTAAGGGATTTAATTATTCATTGATTGCAAACTTATTGATACTATAAATAAAGTATTTAAAATTTTTATTTAAAAACCATTAATATTTTTAACAATTTAAAAATTCAACTTATATAAGAAACAGGCGAGGGTGAGAGTGAATTATTAGTTACATTACCTAGCAACTTCTTACATTTTTTTATGAAAAAAAAAATATTAGTCGCTTAACATAAGGATAAAAATCTAGAGAAAAGGAAAGCATTATTTTCTGAAAACCACTAATGTTTGATACATTTTTTTCTAAATATCAATATCACATAAAGTTCACTTTTTATTTTCAAAATAATGTTACAAACCTAAAATCAAACACTAGTAAATTTTTCATTTTCCTTTGGCTTCATAAAATAAAAGAAAGCTTATTAAGATACATTTAATTTTTCTAAAACTAAAATGTTTAAAATAATGAAATAATAATATATCTTTCGTTAGTTATTATTTTTTAAATCTTATAAATGTAACTCATTTTGAAGTATGTCAAACATATCCTTATATTTGTCATTTATCCATGGCCTCCCATTAATGATTGAAATAAAATCAAATAGGGCGATTACATACCTTATCTATCACCTCCCATTAATGATTCAAATCAAAGAGCAGTGGAGCCATATCCAAGTAAACAAAAATATAGCCAATGGCAACAAAAAGAAACTAAGCACGTAACGAATATAAAAGGGACAACTCGCAATTTTCCATCATTGTGTGCTTTGATTCAAACTAGTTTACAAATTGATGTTTTCAATGTTCACTGTGTAAACTCCCTTAAGCTTAGTTAGGAATTAATCAAGAAAAAGGAAAGAGACAGCTAATTATTAAGAGTGGACTGAAAATACAATCTACATCGATAATATTACATATCCTGAAAAATTAAAGAAAATTTGAAATTTTCTTTAAATTATAACAATACGCCCATAATAAGTTGTATGAGAATAAATTTATTTATACTAAATAAATTCTTAAACAATTTAAGGGATATTTACTTATATTTTAAATTATTATTGGAACATGTACTTGAGTGGATTTGTGGTAGTTTCAATTGAAAATAAGGAACGAGAATGATCTATGAATAAATAGCATTATTGTAAAAGTGTCATCTTCAGGTGTCATGGTAGCTCTCACTTAGCCAATGTTTTCCCTTTCTAAATGATTTCTAAATGATTTATAAAGTGAGAAGAAGTAAAAAAAACTACTGAATATGACTTTTTCTTTATGTGAATGACATGTGGATTATTGACTTTGTTTTGTACGTCGTTGATTCATTTTTGTGTTTGAATGCTTTAAATATCTTTATGAGTTTATCCAATTAAAAAATCTATAAAATTATTATTGTTTAAACAAAATAAGAAGATTTTTTTTGTCGTGTGTAGGAAGAGTTTTTGCGTAAAGTCACATGTTGTATTGAAAAGGAACTTAGTGAACTATTTGTTGAATCGTGCTAAAAATATCATACTATTATTTAAATATAGATATATTTCATGTGATCAATATGCCAAGGAGATGAAAAAGTTATAATGGTCATCTAAAATTTGATTTTATATGCAAAGGCTCTAATTTTGTAAGTTTGTCAATTGTTTCTTATGTTTACTTAATAATTAAGTGAGCAATTCGACTATGGGAATGTTTACAAAATCTATATACTTGTTTAGGCCATAAAGAATTGGATATTAAACGTATTTAATCACATTCATTGTCTTTAGGCATTATTTTACTTTTATGTATTTTTTTAATGACAAACCTAATTGTTGACTATTGAATGTGGACAATTAACAATGATAGTCAGGATGGTAAAATCTACACAAACTTGGATGATATTGTGTAATAATAACTTATATATATATATATATATATATATATATATATATATATATATATTTTATATATAAAATATAAATATATATATAAAAAAAAATATAAGTGTATGTGTGTTTTTTTGTTTTTTTTATTAAA
>Ga0099825_1008133_pt1 | contig 12531 bp, 3 predicted proteins | sample SiratroredBW_FD_76838 | JGI IMG/M metagenome (GOLD analysis project Ga0099825, IMG submission 76838) | Root nodule microbial communities of legume samples collected from California, USA - Siratro red BW | ecosystem: Host-associated > Plants > Roots > Nodule | place: USA: California | collected...
ACTCTTTCTCAGCAAATTTTTTATGTATTTTTCTGTTATTTCACATTTTTTTCAAGAAGACATCTACTTTATACTGTGCTTTATTTATAGTCAATGATATATATATTTTAATTTAATGCATCTAGTAATGATCATTTACTATATGCACAAGGTATATGCATGCAAGCAAAGCTGGTGACATATGTTTAAAGTTAATTTAATATACATTTTTAAGTATATAGAAGAAAAAAAAAACTTTTTAAGAAGCCTCAATTAGTGGAATTGCGTCATTAATTTAGAGTGCATAAAGGTGATAGGATAAAAATATGAAAGGTGGGGAAAGAAGACTATTCTTGACATGGTTTTGTTTTGTTGGATTGGTAGATCATAACAAAACGAATCAAGAAACAAATAACGACAAAAGATTGAAGTGACATGGGAAAACTAAATTATGATGAATTATTCAATTCACCCCATCCACAACTTTAACCTTTCGCAATCTTTCAAGACAAAAGAAACTTGAAAAAGGATCTCGTCTTTTTTCTAGTTTTTGTCCCAGAACAAACCTTGATTAGAGACCAAGACCTTACTGTGATGTATGTGAATACACAGACATTTTTTTCCTACACACGTTTTCATACACGACAACATAAATATCTATGAAAAAAAAAATTGTTCTGTTCTATTTTTATAATCAATTTATATCTCTGATTGCACGTTTTAAGAAATAAAACTATTTGTCATTTATATCACGTTACGATAATTAAAATATTGTGTATTTACTATAATAGAACTTTATTATATGTATCTAACAACATTTGTGAATACCCGAATGAGGGATGCTTAATTAAAATAAAATAAACTATCTTCTTCCATTCTAGTTCTAGACTTATCAGTTGCTAGATCTGGATTTTGATTGATTATACAGATATGCTACCTTAACTTACTTATTGTCAACATTTGAAATAAAGTTGAACAATATTTAATATAGACATCAACATTTTTCACATTGAAAGTGATGAGTTATTATTTGAATTCTGATTCACTTTATTAAAATATATAATATTGATAATGTCACACGTCTTTAATTAGCATATATATATATATATATATATATATATATATATATATATTGACTAACACACATGCTTCAAACAATAAATTTGCATTATCTTTGGCTGCTTAAAGATATATTTAATAAAACCTCACATATATGACCTTTTGAGATTTGTGTTTATAATGTTTAGTTTCTGACTGTTTTCATTATGTGACTTTAATATCTCAATTTCTTAGTACGAATTTAAATTTTTAAAATATTTTAATTATATAATTTTAGCCCATTGTCAGTTTTTAATTAGATATTTAATACGTTTGGTCACTGTAATATGTGGCATAGTCAAATACATATATTAATATGTCACTAAAGTACTCACGTAATACTAATGGGACCCGCAAAACAGAAAATAAATCATCCCTTCATTTAGTCAACACTACTAATTTTGTTTAATATTTAATTACAAAATTATAAAAATCTAAAATTATATTATTGTTATTTTTAAAAGTTCGATTTCAGGTAATCTTTTTTTAAATAGACACTTTTAACAACAAATAATACTTAAACCTGTATACAAACAAGAAATCAAATCTTTATTTTTTTGAAACATTGTAAAAGTTGAAGACCACCCGTAGAAAAAAGAAAAAGAAAAATTCTTCACTTTTGCAACTAAATCAAGATCATTGCCTTAATTTTATACTATCTATACTTTTTCATCTTTAAATATGATGCTTTTAAACATATAAATTCCATTGAGACAAACCATATAAATTACCGTGTTTTTTTTTCTTTCCAAATAAAGCATAACAATATTGCACAAAAAGAAGACTATAATTAGGTAATAAATTAAAAACTTTCTACTTGTGGCCATTGATAGTTATTCTCGTGACAAAATTATCACTCATCAAATTATTATTTTTCTCAACTTTTATTATCTTTTGGATACCATCACTCACATAAATTACTCACGTAACATAAAAAAACAAGCATAATCATCATATAGAAATCACAAATAAATCTAATTTTGTATATTTGATTTTTTAAATTGAATATAAAAACAAAGATGAATAATACATATTTATACTCACCTTCATATCTGTCTTTATACTTATTTTTATCTTTATACTTCTTTTCATTTTAAATTATTAAAATTCATTTAATTAATTAAATAACTTAGTATTTAGATTAGAAACCATCACTCACATAAATGCAATATCAAAATAGGCATAATCATCTATAATTCCGTATATAGGAATCACAAAAATAAATCTAATTTCGTATATTTAGTTTTTTAAATTGAATATAAAGACAAATAAATACATATTCATACTCATTCTATCATCATCTTCATATCCATCTTACTACTCACTTTTATCTTTATACTTGTTTCTATTTTAAATTATTAAAACACTTTTAATTTATTAAATAACTTAAAAAACTTATGTTAATTAGTCCTTAATTTCATAATTTATCATACATTTGACATTTTTATTTTTTTAATAATCATTTAATCTTTATTTTATTGTTATTTGATACTTTTATTTAATGTTTATACAATTATATTTCTTTTATATTTTATATTTTACTATGATTTTTATTTTTATACAAAAATTATTTAATTAATTTTTGAAGCACGAGTATGAGTAGGTCCTTATTGTATTATATAATTTTGAGGACTTTCATAGTATCTAAAACGTGAAATGTTTTTAAATATTTATTCAATAATATTTTCGTGAATGTAGAAATGGAAATAATTATATATTATTAAGAGGTGTGACTTCGTGCTACCATCTGCCTCCATTGGTGGGTAACTCACCTACTTATGCCTTTCAAGAAAAAGCTTTAAAAAAAGTAGGCATTCTTATGATGAAACCTGAAAAAAAAAAATGAAGAAAACGAGATTGGACCATCCAATATTTTACATTTTTAATTGAATAAAAAATTTAGCACATACCACGTTGATTTTAGTAGCTCCTCAATTTTTTTATAAGCCTAAAAGATACTCAATCATTCAAAATTTCCTAAAATTGTGAGTCATGTGTTGTTATTTTATATGAACATACCCACGCTGGGAAAATGAACTATTTTAAGCAAGTTTTTTCCATTTGAAACATCATATAAAATACAGAGCAATCGATGGTCAATGATGACCTTTTCTCTTTATCACGTTAATGTAATTAATAGAAAGATTATCATATTTATGAAACTCATTATGTACTTATCCAAAAGTTCATGAGATTAGCAGAACTAACTTTTCTTTTAATTAGAAAACAAAACATTGAACATGTCAAACTTTTCTTTATCCTAGTTGTTGTATATATAGTTCATTAGAGCAATTCTTATAATAACAAATTTTGTTAATTACTAATATATGTTAAAGAACATTTTTAAGGAGTCTATTCTTTCATTTATATGCTTTATCTATAAAATTTAAACATTTATAAACCTAAAAATTTAGTTAAATTTAAGTAGTTGATTAAAGTTTAGCAAAAGTTTAGGAAGTCGGTTTAATTGATGAGTGGCATTAAAAATTAGTGGTGAAAGCATCCTAGAAGCATAGCAATGGAGGACCCATATTTCACATGGAATCACGTGTCTTAGTTCCTAATCCACAATTATTAAATTCCAATATTGTTAGCAACTTGAATGCAACATTCCAAAGCAAAAGTCGGAAATTTGATGGACCCCATTATTTGTTAAATCCAATAATTACGAGCTCTCTCAATATTATAATCACCCCCATGAATGGCCATTATTAAACAAATATATTCTCTTCATGTAACCCAATCACCTAATTATATTGAAAGGAATCCACTAACCTTGCATTAATGAAATTTGGACCGCCCATTAAACTTTTTTTTATTTGTAAAAGTGATAGTGAGAATTAATCAACTAAATAACTTGGTATGGTGGGGTAGATTCAAACATCATCAAGAAAAATCACGGAAAATGTTGGCTTTACTCTCTAAGTCCTAGTCGTTTTGCTCATTCTTGTCATGGACTCCACCTCATCTTTTACCTACTAATAGATGGAGTTTAACCTAATTTTTAAAAAGCAAATAAGTGTAGAATAGTATCTTTGTTGCTGTGGATGTGTTGAGCTTTGTTAGATCTTTAGTGGTGTCAACAAAAGGGTGTTCCTCAATGTGCTAGTTCCATGTATCATATCCCAAGCTGTCTTGCCATGCTTCTTCTTTATTATGTTCGACACTTTTCACATGCCAATAATGGAAACTCCCCATGCTCATAAATCGGTTTAATGTATATCAAAGCAACCAAGAAAGATTTTTTTTATAATTTAAATTTAGAATTTAACTCAATCTACAATACCCGTTATAAATTTTTAATCACATTTGTGAGTAATGTAAATAATGATTTATAAAATAAATTTTAATATCATTTTAAGATGAGTTTATATTCAATGCAGTTCTATAAAACTGGATTTTAAAATGAGAATCCTATGCTAATTCTTTGGCAAGAAGTTAAAGAAAATTATAGGAAAATTTATACACTTAAAGGTTATATTTTAAATTTATTATTAGAGTAAACTCTAAACCATTGATGTGTTCAACGGATATGAGTTATGTGTTTAGTAATTGATAATAAAACAAGGTTTTATAACATTCTTTTACAACTAGACTAGACATGGAGGTAATGGTTGATAAAAATGAAGATACGTTCTTAGTCAAGTGTTTTTATCTAATACAAAGTTTTAACTAGTGGAGTCATTGACCTCATTTCTAACATGGTTAAGGCAATTTTTTTTAATAAAGCTCATGCTAGGAATAAAATTTATTAAAAAAACAAAAAAGAAAACAAGACTACATAAACTCTTGAAAAGAAAGAAAACAACAAAGTAAATTACGACAAAAATAATGTATAAAAAAATGAACAAAACTAATAAAAATAATTAGAAGAAGTTTATTTCTTATGTTAAAAAATAAAATAATAAAAGAAAAAAATTGAAATTGAAATACATAAATTTCTCCATCATTTTTTTATACACACTCTAACAAATTTTTTAACATTTTTGGAAACACCACTTTTTAATCTTTTGAATTTTTTAAAAAATTTGAACACATCATTCCGACTTATTCAAATCACTAGAAAATAACAATACTAGTTCAATATTTAGAAATCAAATTACAAACTTCCTCAAATTTATAAAAAATTAATAAAATCTGTAATTTTTTATCATTTCATTTTAAATTATTCCTTTTATAAAAATTACCAAAATATATAACTACTATCATATATACTCACATAGACGGTTAAATTGACCCAGTTAGAACAACACCAGGTTGGTTTGATTCTAGAACTGTTTTCATCATAGAATTCTTCCACTATTACAATCTTTTATATTTGTGAGACAACATTTCATAAAATTTTACAAATTTTTATAAAAGTAATATAGAAAAAATTTCACAAAATGTTAAAAATTCTAGCAAACGCACCAACGAATCTTTTAACTTGTCTGAGATTAGACGAAAGAAGAAAACAAGTCCCCACAAATTGCCACCTTAACGATGTTGAAAATGTAGTATTTTGGAACAGTATTCAACATTGAGCATACCACTTGATATAATCAATATTTCTTGCAAGTCTTAATTTGCTTAATATTCTTTATCTGTTTAATTTTTTTATATGTATTCATAACTACTACCATGTTTCGGCATAATGTATGAATAAATTATTGCAATTTGTGTGCATATGAGATTAGAAACCCAGTTTGTCACTTACTTGCCATTGTACGCAATTAATTTAAAACATAGACCAAGAACAGGTTTTGTCTATTGCGTGATGTGTGATAAGATAATGATATCAGTTTATGACTTGATTATTGTATAAATTCTTTGACTCTACAATTATTTTAGGGTATAATTTTGTACTGGCCAATAGCCTTACTATGAATAGTAAAATTTTACTATTGATGCTTAAGGAATTTGAAACTACAAGTTGGTTCACATGAAATATTTTATTATATAACGTATGGTATAATAATTGTTGGAAATTGGAATGGTTTCTCATTACCAGACAGAAATATGCTTTCTAAAGGAAAATTCCCCTGTTCGTTAAAATTTATTTAAAACTATATATAGAAGAAAATGTCACTAAATAAGTTATAAAACTCTTTACATTTTATAATTTTTAGTAAATTTTACAGAAAGCGTGTTACAAAAAATATTCAGAAAATATGTGCCTTTGACTTGCTTCAAAATTGTCATAGTTGTTGTTTAGTACTAATCAATCAGAAAATTATCATATTATCTTACAACTTTTTTTTAAGTACTTTTATGCTCGTGTAAAAATGGTGACGGCATCAATGGCACTGTATGGGATAAGTGCTTCACCTAATTAGAATTAATTGTTGAGCAAAATAATCTAGTTTTATAATAAATGGACGTGAACTAAAGATGCGAAAGTGAGTCAACTTTTTGGGTTGAGTTTTATGGCAAGTCATAAATTTTGTAACCTAATTGAGATTAATGATCATGGTTTGGTTCAGTCAATTAAACTAATTTGTTTAATCCACTTATTTCGTATATTTATTTTAATATAACTAAATTTATTGCAATACAATGAAAATAATTTTTTATAGGTTGACTCCACCAACTTATTTATTATAATTGAAAATATTATTAAGTTAAGCGAATAGATTTAAAATTCATCTATAAATGAATTACAACAGTAAGCTTAGGCATGAATGTGATGCAGTTTATTTATTATCTCAAACTATATTGGGTAAATGCAACAAAAGGGCTCTAATAAGAACTGGGCCATGATGAAAACCATGGGCCATGATGAAATCCATTTTTTTCATTACTTCATAATCTTGTCATCAAAATTAAGTCTTTTTTCTGATTCTTTGAAAGAGATAGGGTTTTGACTATGTACTTGCAGACACACATATTATTAAATCTACGATGTGGCACTGACACACACCCACGTAATTTATATATATAAAAAGGCGTTAACCACTATCTTTAATTTTTTTAATATAACTGTTTAATAAAGATATTTAATTTTTTTTTCTAAATATACTTATTTTAATATTTCTGAAGATTCTTTTCAAAATTGACAGTTTCAATTAAACTCTGGTTGGATCAACAGAAAATTTGATGTAGTTTTTATTAAAATTGAATATATTTAGAATAGAATATAATAATGAAACGGAAAAAAAATAATATTAAGAGCATTTAGGTCAAAGAAATTCAAGTTAATGAAAGCGTCAACATATTAATTATCCTCGTAATACTCTGAACACTTTTTAGAGAAATAATTCCCAAAGTATATGACATATTGAAAGACAATAATTAAAAAATTAAAAAATTATGATAGTTATAACATCATGAACTTCAAGGGAATATCATATCCAGGTTCCAACAAGTAAACAAGAATAACACCTTTTTCCTTTATGAAATGATAAAACAAATATCTCAATACATGAATACATTGAATTAATATGAGATTGTGAATATGTTTTTCTTTTTCCTTTTTATATTTTCATTTTTGTTATTTTGTGAGTGCAGGGTCAATATTTGACAAGGAAAGAAACAATAAATGAAGAAAGAAACCTACCAAATAGACAACGATTGAGGAACCAAAAGGTGAAGAGGTGATTCTTCTTTTTCTTCCATTGTTTTGTCACTAAGGAAAAAGTTCACAGCGGAAAATACGTTATAAAAATGAAAATTGGGCCCTGGTGTTGAGGTTGTGGGGGAAAATAAATGAAAAGAGATGGGTCCACATGAAAATGATACAAGTGTTGTTCCATTTACGTGGTGGTAAGGTTCATGCAAGCTTTCTAGTGTTTCACTCCATATACTGGTATATGTTTTTATTATTTTGGGTAAATGATGAGTGTATAAAAATTAGGAGAACTTTTCTTGAAAACAAAATTTAAGGAGACTTTTACATGAAATGAAGATCATGATCTGAAATTTTCAAATGATATTACACCTCTGAAGTATACCAAATCTAGTTATGGAGATGAGGTACTACTAGATGTATTAAAGAGTTTTCATTGGTTAAAACTTGAAGACATTCCTCTATGTGGATATCCAAAAATATTTTACTTTATAATTGTATATTCAGTTAAATCTAGTTCAACCAACAAATTTTGAGTCTTTTGTTGGATGTTGTGGAAAAAGATTTAAAAAATTAAATATTAATGAGTCAAGAATATAAATAAATATAAATAAGAGATTAAAACGTTCTTTTCAATTTCAAAGTTTAAGATAACAAAAGTTTATGAGTTTTTCTTTTATATATTATTCGTTTCTACTCAAGGTGAAAGTGTGAATTCTTTCTATATTAATACACTCTCTACAATAAAAAATAAATGTATGAATAGTGACCCTTAGAGTTGAATCAGTCATCAAAACAAAGTAATAATTCCAGTACTATTTATTGAATTCTTTAAAAAAACATTGAAATATTCGATACTAATAAACCATAAAAGAATTATATAAAAGATTAAAATATCACTATTAACCTAAAATGTTAAAATAATAAGTTTGTAATTATATTTCTTTATATATAGTTTGTTTTGCTTGTTTTGCTTGTTTTTATTCAATATCATACTTCCAACACACTTCAATTTCTAACATAGGTGAGTATTCATTCTACTGCTTTAGAATCCAGTTACAATTGTTACTAATAAGTGATATTGAAACTAATTATTCCATCTAAGATGAACATTTTCTCAAAGATTTGTTTCGTCACAAAATATGAATCATGCACAACAGTAATATTCTATATATCTTTATTGATGAAGGGAAATGTATAGCTCTACACATCTTTATTTCATAAAAGATAATAGATTGAATAACACATTATTTTAAATAATTTCACTTTTTATTATTTGATTTTTATGCTTGAAAGAACACAATAAAATTCACTTCACACATTTCAAAAGTGGGTAATGTTTGGAATGGCTTGACGCATAGATTTGAGACTCTCCTATAAAAGGAAAACAATTTTTGGAGATATTTTCTAAAGTTACCAGCAATAAAAATACATCATTTAAAACTTCAAATCCAAGGAAAAAAAATTTCAGTAGCAGCATATTTTAAGGAATTGAAAGTAGAAATGGTAGGTCAATATAATGTGAAGGTTCTTCCTGAAAGTAACTTTGATGTGATAGCCTAAGTTAATGCATGCATCAGAATTGAAACAACATACAGAACACTAAAAAACGAAACAAATTGAGAGAAACAAAGAAACTAATTTGTTTACCATCTAATAAATTTGTAATGAAACTTGAGGCATAGTACTAATTCATCATCTGCAAAAAGTAGCCAAAAACCTACCAAGAATGTGACTGAAAATATTTTAAACTTTTTTTTTTTTTTACATGTTGAAGGGCTTAAACTTGCAGAATGAACACTCACATGACAGTATTTCCCTGCAACAGGATTCTTCTGAGTTCACTGGCAATGCCATGCAACAAAACTGGCTTTCTTATGATTCCATTCATGCCAACTTGCATGCATTCTTCCCACAAATCTTCTGAGCTTGCAGTCAAGGCAATAATCACTGGCCAGTTTCGGCTTCCGAACTTGCGAATCCTTGATGCAACTTCAAATCCATCAAGCTCAGGCATTTGAAGATCCAAAACAATGACTTGAAAGGAGCATCCACCAGGTCCAATCACACTGAGGCAATCAAATCCTGAAGAAACAGAAGTCACAGAGCAGCCTAGTTTCTGCAGCAACTTCTGAGTTACTGCTCTATTTACATCATCATTGTCCACCAACAACACTTGCAGACCTCTGAAAAAAGAGTTGGAACTTGATGGCTCACAACTTTCCCCACTTTCAGAGATGGATATAGCAAGAGATCGCTGCAGTTGAAACCGTATAGAAATGGCCATGGCCAGAGGATGACCTTCAGCGTTTGGTACAAACCATATGTTCCCTTGCATCAACTGCAATAATAATCATAATATACAGAAACAAAGCACAAAATCATTAGAGAGAACATAAAAACTGGTATTATAATAATATAACACTTCCAACTATACATATAGCATTGCTTAGTACTGTAAATACACATGGAACTAGTACTATATATAATAGTATACTAATCATTGGCATTTGAGTGACCACCTTGATCATTCAAAGATTTTCCTTATACATGCATCAAATAACAGATGCAAATATCTATTTAAGTGAATCATTTGGTGGTTAGCAGAAACGGTGTGCTAGTGGCGCAATGCAGAAAACAGCTTTGGTGTATTGAGTATAATGTGTGAATGCCAATTAAAAACAGTATCATAATGAACTTGGTACACATCAAATCAATGTCACTAAACGCACCTGGATTATCCTCTTGCAAATGCTGAAGCTCAATCTTTCCTCAACTGTATCACTAGCACGCATTGTGCCCGGAAGCTGCCCTGAAGGAACTGAATTTTCCATTTCAGAATCACCAATATTGATCCCTATCTCAAATCTGATATTTACATCCCCACTTGAAGAGCTTGGTCTCCAGTTTGTCCATTCCTGCTCATTCCTCCCTTGACTTCCAGTTACTGCATAAACTCGGAACACAAGAACCCCTCCTTCTTGGTTACCATTTATTGCACTCCCAATCATATGCAAAAGCACTTGGAAGACCCTCTTTTCATCACCTATAACATTGTCTGGCAAAGACTTATCAGCATCAACAACAAAGACAAGGCCCCTATAAATACACATGAACTTGGCAAGGCAAGCTGTATCCTTCACCAAAGCATGCAGTCCAAAAGGCTTCATCTCCAAAGGGAATCTTCCGTCATCCCTTGCCGAGCAGTCCATGGCATCATTTAGCAGGTTTGACATGACAGTGCTGCTTCTGAACATAGAATCCACAATGAGTTTCTGTTCACGCTTTAACTTCTCTTCTTGCATCACTGAAAGCAGCCCCAAAATTGAGTGCATAGGCTTTTCCATTCCACTACTCATGACCTTCTGAAAGGCTATTCTAGCCTCGTTGGCCCTCATTGCATTAATCTTTTCCACTTGCAATGCTCGATTCTGTTCCTCCAACTTCTCCCTCATCAGATGAGACTCTTCAAGAATTGCAGCATGAGACAGGGCCACAGCCACCTGATCAGCAACCGCCTTAATGATCTCCAGCTCTTGAGTGCTCCATGATTTGGGCTCCGTCACAGGAAGAATCAAAACCAATACGGCATAACACGTTTGCCCCAGCTCCGGCGTTCCCCCTTTGAAATTGCTAACCCGAAGCATCGGCATTCGAATTGCAGCAACTGGTCCAGCCACACCACAATCTCCACTGCTGGCAGTGGCAAGTACTGAATCGGATTCAATCACGTTTACTTCATCACTCCCGCTAATTCTCGCAACAACTGGATCAGTTATGAGAATAGAACAGTTGGCATTCCTCCCATTCAATTCATGAGTAAGGTTCATCTTAGTTTTGTCATCATTTGGCATCCAAATTGCACAGTTTTGCAAACCAAGTATCTTAGACAGCTCAACCAAGGTGGTATACAGAATCTTGTGCCTATCCAACGACTTTCGAATCTCTTGAGTAAGCATTCTTACATGCACCGAAGCCTCATTCTGTTTCATTATGACACCAACCTCCCTCCCAAGCTCCGTGGTCTTTTTCTTCAGGATGAATTCCCTAACCTTCACTTTCAACAGCAGAGGGATCAGAGTGCAGAGAGTAAGGGAAGTGGCACATGACACCAAGGCAGTGAGAGCTTTGAATATAGTGACTGCCACCATGAGTTGAAAAGCGTGGGGACCATAAGTCCACCCATTCAGCAAATGTGTCATTCCACAAAGTACAATGAAAGCAATGAACTGAAAGAGGACCCATTTGAATGGGAGGCTTGAGCTACTAACACAGTAAAGCAGCTCAACGGGAATGGAGAAGTAGGCCACAGCAATCAGAAAATCACCAACCCTTTGGCCCTCCAGAATGATATCAATAGTCCAGAAGCTCGACTCATCATCACAGTTACATCTTTGAGTATCTATTGCACACACACACGTGACCACCAGAAACCAAGTTAACAACAGTCCAAATGACACTGACTTTAACATTATCCCAATGTGTAGCTTCTTCAATTCATTCAGTGAATAAGAAACTCAAAAAACATGAAAAAGCCCTCAACAACCTTCAACTCCCAATGTTGCTTCTTCAACTATCGTCTCCTCCTGTTAAGTAAAAAATTTACAATCTTGGTAAGATCCAAATCATAAAAAACACTACAAGATCCAAAAGGGAAAAAATAAATAGAGAAAGAAAAAGGTCTAGGAAGGAAACTAGAATTCTTTTTGTTCTGACCTTTTCTCCATCCACATACCCCTTTGGGTGGGGTGAAATGGCATGAATCAGTAAATAACACAGTACAAATGGTAAAGATGACATTTTTATTAACCAAATCATATATATATCCACATAGGGAATAAACAAATGCAAAAAAAAAAAAAAAAAAAAAAAAAAAAAAAACACACCCAAAAAAAAAAAAAAAAAAAAAA
>Ga0099825_1008134_pt1 | contig 12528 bp, 7 predicted proteins | sample SiratroredBW_FD_76838 | JGI IMG/M metagenome (GOLD analysis project Ga0099825, IMG submission 76838) | Root nodule microbial communities of legume samples collected from California, USA - Siratro red BW | ecosystem: Host-associated > Plants > Roots > Nodule | place: USA: California | collected...
AAAAAAAAAAAAAAAAAAAAAAAAAAAAAAAAAAAAAAAAAAAAAAAAAAAAAAAAAAAAAAAAAAAAAAAAAAAAAAAAAAAAAAAAAAAAAAAAAAAAAAAAAAAAAAAAAAAAAAACTAGTTGGATCAAGTGGTCCATCGACTTTCTCATCTATACATGTTCATATATATAATCATATTATTTTCATATTAAAAGTGTAATAATGATAATAGTGTCAATCTTCTAGTCAAATTACAACAACTGTTGCAATTCTTTTGAAGTAATCATATAAAATTATATAGCAATTTTCTTCTATTTTTTTTCTAGTAAGTACTTTTTGTTGGGTTAGTCATTTTTATAAAATGTTGAAACGGAGTCTCACGTGAAAAACCCACAAGTCTATATTTAGTAACTCAATTTTTAGGCAGCAAAAAAATTTGCATGGCACGATATACGCTATCAAACCATTAAAAATGTTCTTGGGGAGATGTTATGATATATTTGCGTGAATGAAATCTTATGTTGATTGATCATAATCCAATTTAAGACTGGCCTTTATTGATTACAACATTTTCAGATTTCGATTTCCAGATCAATGCATTTGATTTGATTAGGCGATTACGACAAAAAGCCAGTGTAAATAATTTGGTATAATCAAATATTTTAAAAAAAATTGCTAATTTGTCATGTGATTAGTTAAAAATAAATAAACGGGTAAATATTCAACTTGGTTTTTGGAAGATTAAGATGCTAATACATAGTTTGTTGAATAAAATTTTCTTTGAATTGTTATTTTATTTACATGTTAGTTATTATTTCCTAATGAAATTGTTAATAACACTTAATAATGGATGATATTATATTAATTGGTATTATCTATTGTGTTCTAATTTGGTTTAGTTTGTAAATTGAAGTTCCTCCATTATTTTAAATCCTACTGAAATTGTTAATGGCAATTAAATATCAGATGATACAATAGTAATTGGTATTCTCAGGTTCTAATTTGATTTAGTTATAAAATGAAGTTCTTCAGTCATCTTAAATTATAAAGGGATTGGTTCTATTAATGGGACAATTATGAGCCAATTTTCTCGTATGTTTTTTTGTTTTTTTTGGCTTCACGATCTCTCTCCTTCATTTTTCTCTTCTTTTGTTATAGCCAGTGAATTATTATCATGTCATATTTGCCCAAATAAAAAAATAATAATTATTTAATCATTCTACACGACGAGTTTCAGAGACAGAAAATAATTAAATTTTTAGATATAAAAAATACAAAATGTTATCATATTCTCTTAGAAAAGAATACGAGTAAAAACTTTTTTTTCAAGATTTATTAATGTTTGTGATACCCTTCACCACTACCATATTAACACAGTAGCATCTACCACTATTAAAATTTATGTATTCCAATTACCAAAAGAACATGAAGAAGTATTAAACCATCGAAATTACTCATAATGCCTTCACACATCCTAAGATTAGACTTTTTACTATCACCACTCATCCTACAAAATTATGATTTTGTTATACAAATCAAATTAGGATAACTAATAGCATTAAATATTAAATGGAAGATAACACAGAACTGGGATAATGAATATTGGAGTAACTTTTAGAACAATTAGAAGTGTTAACTCTTGAATCATAAAAAGCTTCATTAGAGTGAACAGCTTCTTCTATAATGGAAAGAAGAAGAAACTCTAAAAAAGAAAGAAAAACAAAGATTGATTGAGAAAGTAACATTTAATTTTTAAAATCTTCAAGATGTACATTTAAGTCCTAATACAACATGAGGCATACAAGAGTGAAGAATATATATCTACATGACACTTAACTATTGAAGTGGACTTCCACTAATGAAATGACTTATATGCAAGACGGTTTATTTTTCAAGATCCCATTTACATAAAAAAAACTCCTTGGGGGAACCTATTAGCTAACTCTTCAATCTTTCATGGGACCAATTTGAATATTAATAAAAAAGCAAGTGATGAACATTGATCCTAATACTTCAAGTATGAATACATATTATATTTACAATAATTCAATATAGCATGTTGCTGTAGTTTATGGCCAATAATCGTCATCGTTGTTAAAGAATTTAAGATGTTGCATTGAAAGCATCATTTAAACTTCGATAAAAGTGGAAGGTCACGTGGAAGAAAATAAAATATGGAATTAGAAGTGGGGTTGTTTTTTCCTTCATTACACAAAAGTGCCTAACTTGGTGCTAAGTCTTGTCCTTGCATACAGTAAGGTCAATCTTCATGTCTGCCATGGTTTTGGTAGTCTCATAAGTCAGATCCAACCCCAATTTAAGGTTTCTAAAAGTTGCAAAGAAACAGGAGATACTATGGGGTTCCAACAACATGGGAAAGGGGAAGTGGGGTTGTCTGGAATTACCTTGGGATCAAAGAACGAGTACAAGAGGATGCACTCCGAGCTTCCAGAGGGAGACGATGATGTTTTGCAACAGGAAGCAAGGAGGAACAGTACCAGGAAATATGTTATAGCATGTGCCACCTTTGCTTCTCTCAACAATGTCCTTCTCGGCTATGGTATGCTTGATTTGCTTAGGCTCTTACCTTTTTTTTGTGATTCATGAAAGAACTTCCAACATTTTCAACTTTGGACATGAGAGTACTGATTTCTGGTTCTGTTTTAAAACGATAATCAATTAAAAAGTATGTTTTTTTACACTACCCACAGATCAGAAAATCATTAGGATTATTTTCTTAAGATGTTTATTACAAACACTAACAAATTTATTGTACATAGCAATTTCTTGGTAAACGTTTACATGAATTACTCTTGTCAACTGTCAGATGTCGGTGTGATGAGTGGAGCAGTTATATTTATAAAAGAAGATCTGAAGATATCTGAGGTGAAGGAGGAATTTTTAGTTGGTATATTGAGCATTGTTTCTCTGCTTGGAAGTTTAGGTGGTGGAAGAACTTCAGATATTATTGGTAGGAAATGGACAATGGCCATAGCTGCAGTGATTTTTCAAATGGGTTCACTGATAATGACTCTTGCTCCTTCATTTTCAATACTAATGGTTGGAAGACTTTTAGCTGGTGTTGGAATAGGATTTGGAGGGTTGATTGCCCCTATATATATTGCAGAGATATCACCAAACACTACCAGAGGCTTTCTCACTACCTTCCCAGAGATTTTCATCAATCTAGGAATTTTGCTTGGTTATGTATCAAATTATGCTTTTTCAGGCTTTTCAGCACACATAAACTGGAGGATAATGCTTGCTGTGGGGATTTTGCCCTCAGTTTTCATTGGCTTTGCTCTTTTCATCATTCCCGAGTCACCAAGGTGGTTGGTGATGCAGAACCGGATTGAAGAAGCAAGATCAGTGCTTCTGAAAACAAATGACAGTGATAGTGAAGTGGAGGATAGGCTGGCAGAAATACAGCAGGCTGCTGGTTTGGCTAATTCTGACAAGTATGAAGAGAAACCTGTGTGGTATGAACTGTTGTTTCCTTCTCCTTCTCTTCGCCGAATGATGATCACAGGAATTGGGATTCAATGTTTTCAACAGATTTCTGGAATTGATGCAACTGTGTATTACAGTCCTGAGATTTTCAAAGCAGCTGGGATTGAGGATAATGCAAAACTCCTAGCTGCTACTGTTGCTGTGGGTGTGACAAAGACACTTTTTATATTGGTAGCAATCTTTCTTATTGACAAAAAAGGTAGGAGGCCACTACTGTTTGTAAGCACAATTGGAATGACAATTTGTTTGTTTAGCATAGGGGCTAGTCTTTCCATGTTTCCACAAGGATCATTTGTAATTGCATTGGCAATTCTACTTGTTTGTGGCAATGTGGCTTTCTTTTCTGTTGGATTAGGCCCTGTGTGTTGGGTTGTGACATCTGAAATCTTCCCTTTAAGGGTACGTGCTCAAGCATCTTCACTTGGGGCTGTGGGCAATAGGGTGTGTAGTGGCCTTGTGGCCATGTCTTTCCTTTCTGTTTCTCGTGCAATTACAGTGGCTGGAGCATTCTTTGTGTTTGCTGCTATTTCTTCTCTTGCCATTGTCTTTGTCTACATGCTAGTTCCTGAGACCAAAGGGAAGTCATTGGAGCAGATAGAGCTCTTGTTTAAGAATGAAAATGAGAGGCAAGGAAGTGAAATGGAGTTAGGAGATGTTGAAGTTGAACAGCTTGTGCAGGACAAAACAATTTTGACAAATTAATTTATTAGCTCATGTTTCATATGAATGTACGATGAGTCATGCCAAGGATATACAAATTCCACTAGTTATGCTTCGTAGATTTGCTTCCATGGATGATCTTTCTACAACCATAGATTTGGGATCTATCAGTAAGGGGCAGAAGATAATATGAAAAGAAATTACGTTCTGACTATGCTTTCTTAATTGTACGACCGTAATATTTTTTTTTTTGTTGACATGGAAAGAGAATTTTGACCAATTCTGTTGCAAACTATCATTATATATTATTTGAATGAATGTGATTGAGATGGAAATTCTTTTAACATATCGCTGTTCGAAATCTGGTATTTCAAAATGTAATTCTTCCTCATAATGTGTCCATGATGGAACAGTTTTGGTTGATTTTGCTTGGAAAACCACAAGTCATATGAATTTGTGATGGTCCTGGAATACACTTGTCGATTGTTGGAATGATCAAAGCCATAATCCGTAGACGAAAGAGCAGAACATTAATTTTCTCCTTTAGTCCTATTGACAAAAAGAGAAATGGTTTAAATCAGTTGCCACACCAGTACAATACAGTTTACATACATACATTTGTGATTGCAAAAAGTAAAGAAAAAGAAATTGCGATGTCTTATAAAATTTAACTAATTTCTTTTTTAAGTTTTTAAGTGTGGTTAACGAAGAGGTCTATATGATGTAGAACTTAATAATTCTCTCAATTTAATGGGTAGACTTGTTTGTTGGTCACCCTTATTAATTTAGATAAATTAATAAAAAACTTACTAATTTGTAATATCTCGATTGAAAAAGATTAATTCTTTGTTGTGATTTAAAGTTTTAATATTTTTCGTTAAATTTATACTAGTTTTATCTGTTGTGTTCTTAACTTGTGTTTTATATTTATTAGTTAAAATATGTCGTGCCAAATTCACGTAATCTGTATCCCTGGTCATATCCATGTTTTCTAGTTAACCTTGAAGGCAACCTCGTGAAGGATTATGACCTGGTTAGCGAGTGTAATAGCAACCATAAAACCAGAAAGTTTAATCAATTAATCTGTAAGTTTACAATAATCATACATTACATGAACATCAGTTCTTTGAATACTTATCATATGCCATAAAAGAATATCTATTAGAAAAAAAAAATGGCACTCAAAAACAGTATCTGAATATTCAATTTCATGTGTTGGTATCTGCGCATTCAGACATACGCAGGTTCTTCTTTTGTCCAATAACATTTTCTCCCGTATATATTCCACGCCCTTTTCCACACTCTCCTGTGAAAGACCTGGATCCTAACACCTAATAAGATGGAGAGCATCCAGCACAGTCACGTAAAAGTGAAGGGACTGAAGCTCCATGTTTCGTCAAACCTCACTTTTAGTGGTTTTCTTACATGGATTCCAATAAATACGGTATACATGGAGGCACCAGATGATTGCTGCAGCAAATGCAAGCTACCGGGTTGCCTTTGATTTCAGAGGTTATGGACTTTCTGAGCATCCAGCGGAAGCAGAGAAGGCAAACTTGATCTTTAGATTCATTAAGCAATAGTTAGCAAGGTATACACCATCTGCTACACAATACAAAAGTAATATCTCTCAAAGTGCACAGTTTTATGATATACAGAATAAAAATAACACAAAATAGGCAATTCTGAAAGCACATTTTATCACCAAAATTTCCATTATGAACTTTAACTCAAATTTAAGCCGCCCCGTAGTACAGAGAGCAAGCCAGAAAACTGAAACTAAGGGCAGGTTTATCTCCTATACCTTTGTGGTTATATATCAAATGCAAATGGGAAAGACAATGCTCTTTTATTCAAGTGTAAACATGGGCTAATTTGTCTGTATCAGCCTGTGCTTCTTGGTTATGACTTCGGTGTCATTCGAGCCTATGTTGTATTGTAGCTGTTCTCCATCCAAACAAAGTCGCTAACCTTAAGCGTTCCTTTCATACTTCCGGGTCCCTCTGATATTCGAACCTCCCAAGGTGATAATTCTCTGCCATCCTTTTCATCTCACTCCCTGTCAATAATGAACTAACGGATAACTAAATTCAGGAGCCTGGGAGGGCAGAAGTAAAATTTGGCCGCTTTGATGTTGGGTCAGTTATAAGGAACATCTACACACTCTTTTCTGGAAGTGAGATACCATTAGCGGGGTAATAATGAGGAAATCATGGAATTGTATAACCCACCTACGCCCCAACCACTACGGTTCTCTGAGGAAGAATTGAAAACCCATGCATCGTATATGAGCAATCTGGCTTCAGATTTGTATTGTAGGTTCCATACAGGTAATCAGGTTCTCACAGTCCCACTACCTGTTTTAGAAATCTGGTAATAGTTCACAGGCTACGTTGTAGAATTGCTACTTACCTTAATAATCCAAACAGTTCGGGGATCTAAGTCTGCAGAATGCTGAACATGTTATATTTTGTTTGTGGTTATTACGGAGTATTCAGCATTAATTAAATTCTGATCATCAGCAACAGGAAAATTTATATTCATGGTTTTGAAATATGAAATGCTTTAGCCTTTTCAAAGAACAGTCCTCATTTCCTTTGGCTCAGATTTGGCCTATAAGGCCAATGTTTCATTATTACAAGCCACATAATTGGATTTATGTATCATGATTTAGTCTCAAAGGATGGCATCCATTCTAACATCAGTATTTTAGATTATGTGATCAGAATTGATAGAAACAGCCCTGAATGGCTTGTGATCACAATTGCTACTTGCCACAATCCACTAGACATTACTACCTTATGAATGGTGATAATCATATAGTTTCAGATGTTCGAGTCCGTTAATTTCACTATTTTAAACTATCAGGATTGACAGAACCAATCCTAGACACTAACCAATGATTAATCAGTAATTTGCTTACAAATGGTATTTGTTCTCAACATTAATACATCTCTCATTGATGACCTGCGACAGTGACTAAACAAGTCAAACAGCTAGACTTTGAGAGAATCCCTTTGCTTTAATGCCGAATTACTTGGTTGCCTAAAGTTGTTCTTACCCTGCCTCATCCTATATCACATTGAGCTTCTACCTATCCGCAGAAATTGTTTACCAGTCCTAATCTGATTACCTAAGTCAGTTGGTCACTATATACTTGAACCGCTGGACAGTTCGGATCATGAAACTTGTTATAGAGGAGAATGGTTACTATGCAACTTGGTTCTCCGTAGCCGCAAGGTTTCCCCAACAGATGTAGCTGCTGCGAAAATAACAGATTGCCTCTACGGAAAAGCTAGAGGGCAAATATGTAGCATGTAGCAAACACACTAAAATGTGCTCGAAATCATGTTGAGCTAGGAAACCAAATGGAAGGGTTGAGAAAATCGTAATGCTGAAATTAAAAGTCATTTCATGAGCAGACAATATAGCAGCTCAGGGTCACTCTACGTCAGCAATGCCACTACAGAGCACTCAACCTTATATTTCAGAGAGTTTATAAAAAATTTCGATAAAGCAAAATATACAAGAGGGTAATTATGTGCATGTAGTAGCTCGGGTTATCTTTTGTCAGAATGGCTACTTCATTACAGAAAAAGTTATAACAAACAAATGAACTTCATGAAATTAGTATCAGAAAACTAAAATGAAAAATGACTTTACATAACTTGCTTTGAGGTTCGTTTGTGTACCCAAATCCCCTGAGGTTTAATTTTGTGTATTCAAATACCGCTAAACTGGTTTGCTTGTAAGCATGTCAACAGAACACTCAACAGAAACTAGACAAAATAACAGATTTTCCAGATTGATAGGAGAGGTCAAGTTGGAGATTCTATGATACACAAGAAAAATAAACTCGAAATCAGAGAATGGGTAGATGACAGAAGAGTAATACACAAAAATACAGAGTTACAGATGAAAGGATAAAAAAATCAAAGGAAAGAAGATCATGGGTCAAACTAATATATAAGTTCCTTCAATGTTCTACATGAGACATATTCAAGTATAAACTTGATGGATATTCAAATTTCTCTTGGAAACTAACCATTTATGGCACAGCTCAAGTATACATGTGATGCTACAAGCTTGGCAAATCAATGTTTGTTATTCTCAGCGGCATTCTCTTCCTTCCCAAGTGCAACAACTACTTTCTTCAAGATGGATTCTGTTGGTTGATGAGAGTTCTCAACTGCCTTTGAGATTGCTTGCCATTTCTCTCCGTGTTTTGGTTCAGCAGCAATACATCTCTTCAATACATCCTTCTGGTTCTCCTCAGTTCCATGCTGCAGTTCAAATTTGTAGCACAATGCCCAGAAATCCCCAATGTCAGGAGCTAGCGTCACAGCCCGATTCAGCCAAGTCCTAGCCTTGTCCACCTTCCTATCATGCCAGAATAACTTGGCCACAGCAGCAATTACATGGGGATCATGGTCACATTTCTTGATGGCATCCACGCTCTTGGTTTTACGCTGCGGACGTGGAACCATCTCAATTGATGCAGCCCACAGAATACCACTGTTAGGACACTCCTGCAACGCTTTTGCCATCAAAATATCAGCTTCTTTCTTATATCCGTGCTTCAATTCCGCTCTAACAGCAGCTAGCCAGAGTTCAGGATTTTGAGGATTCTTCTTTCTAGCCATTGTGAGAACTGCACGAGCTTTACTCAGTCCATTCATCTCCTCTTCAAGATTAGCAAGAGAGAGCCAAAGAGGTACACAATTAGGACAGTTTTTCAGTCCAGATTCATAGACCTTCTTTGCTTTCGTCATGTGATCAAGCCGCTTCTCAGTCTGATCAAGTCGCTTCGCATTCTCTGCAAGCTGTTCCTCTAGTTGGCCAAGCATCAGCCACAATTTAAAGAATGAAGGGAATTGCTTCAGACCTTCGTCTAACAATCTCCTCTCCTCTTCAATGTTCCCCAGTTCTCTCTCCACAATAGCTGATTTCATCCAGACTCTTTCTGTACCTCCTCTCTCTCTAGCTTTGGCCAACAACATCCTAGCTCTCTCAGGTTCATGGTTTTCAAATTCTAACTTGAAAGCAGCAAGCCATATTTCCTCAGAATTGGGAATGGCAGCATAAGCTTCTTGGAGGATAGCACGAGCTGCAGGCACATCTCCAGCCAGCCACTTCTCTTTGGCACCCATAAGCCAAAGAACTTCAGCCTGTGGTCTGTACGTAACTGCTTTACGAAGTAATGCATCCAGAGATTCCCTGGTACCATGACTCTTTTCCAGCTGTGCTGCTTTGAGCCATATGCTCTTCTTAGTTAAGAAGACAGTCAAAGCATGTGCATATATAGCTCTAGCAGTCTCAATAGAACCCCGTTTCTTGCATTCCTCTGCATCAGCAACCCATGTCCTCTTCCTATCTTCTTCTTCAACTCCAATCCCAATGGTATTATGGACTATTGCTTGGCAAGTTACAACTGACCCAGCTCGCTCCGCCGCCTCTGCTTCCTTCATCCAAGCTTCTCTATCAATCACCAAACCTTCTCTCTGCAAAGCCCTTATACCCCTTTCAATGATCTTCCCAACCATGGAAGTATTGCCATTAGCTTCTTCCAACTTCGCAGCCGTTATCCATATAGCTGGCTCCTTCGATAGCCTCTCCCTCGCCCTATTAAGAACCTTCTTAGCATTGTCATAAGTCTCCAACCTCGCAAGCGCAAGCCACAGTTCAACATGCAAGGGACAACACTCCACGGCCCTGTGAAGCAAAAGCCTAGCATCCTCTTCATTAGCAAGCTCTACAACGGCCTTCCACAGCCTAACCGAATCAGGAATGTGCTCCAATCCCTTCCTCAAAACCCTACTCCTGTTCGCGTCATCATGCTCCAACTTCGCAGCCTGCATCCACAACTTCACAGAATTGGGAATCGATTTAACACCCCTTGCAATCACCGCCTTTGCCTCATCCGGATTAGCCAGCCTACAAGCCTCAAGCCACACGTCCTCGTTCTTGGGACACTCCTCACACCCTTTTTGTATCAACTGCCTAGCCGCCTGAAGCTTCCCTGCCAACTCCTCCAGCCTTGCAGCAGCAATCCAACCTGGAGGGTGCTTCGGATTCGTCTGAGTAACACTCTTGAGCAGCAACCTAGCCTTCTTGAAATCCGAAATTTCAGCATCACTGGTAATCTTCATACTGTTCAGCACGGTCAAATACCCTTTGGGGTCCACATTCGTCATCCCAGAAACCGAATCTGATAGCCTATCCAACTTCAAAGATAACACAGTACCTCTACCCTCACCCACAGCAGTCAAATCAGTAACTGGGGTTTGTGCCCACGGAGTCTCCGTTCCATTAGCAGCCCTACTCTTAGGATCCAACGCTGTCACATGTTCTTGTTCCTGCCTTGCCTTCTCAAGAAGAGTATCAGGCACAGGCACAAAACTCTCAAACCTCTTCTTCTTGTTTCTGGACGAATAACCCCCACTCTCGAACTTCTCAAGACTCTGCCAATCATCCGCAGAAAGCGTATACAGTTTCCTCTTCAAATCAGCGAACTGCTCCGTGATCTTAGGGTTTGAGGCACGATATTTCTCAATCTCCTGCTTCAACCTAGCCTCCCTCCTATCCTTCCTCCGAGAATCCATCCTCTTATCAATGGCTTCCCAAACCGCGTCAGCTTCTTTGTCATCCTCATCGTATTCAGCAGACGCGAATAATCCGACATCGTTCCCTTCAAACTCGTCGAACTTCTGATTCTCATCGTAGCCTTTGTCCTCGCCCTCGTCGTCATCCTCCTCTTCACCGGGCTTCCCTCGCCCCCGCCCGGCGCCGGCAGTGCCGCCAATGGTGGTGGCGGAGCGGTCGGGGAGGTCAGGGGCGGCCCTTGCGGGACCAATATCGGAACGAGTGGTGAAACCAGTGGCACCACGACCAAGTCCGGCGACATAGTTGGGAGGAGGCTTTGAGTTGAGGAAATCAAAGCGTGGTTTGGGGACCGCCGGAGGATTGGTGCCACCGAGAAGGGGGACGTGTAGGGTTAGGGTTGAGTAGGGTCCGACGCCGAGATCGGAGATGAGAACCGAATCATCGTCGTCGTTAGCTGCGGCTAATCGATGACTCTGAGAGAGGAATAGGCGCTGTTGATAAATTGGAAGTGTTAGGGTTTGTTGAATTGCGAGTTTTAGGTGAAGGAGAGTGGTGGTGTTAGGGTTTACGTCTATGGCTAGGGTTTTGTGGTTGGGTGATGCAATGAACACCATGGTTATGGCTATGGTGTGTCTCAACGACAAATCTGTAACGATCGTTCTAATAGAACACGAAACAAAAAAATCTCAGGTACCGACTATAGTAGTCTTTCAGACTGGTCCTTGTTCTTACCTTGATTTGGGCTCATAATTCGGCCTGTTAATCAAATATTTGTGACTTGCACCATATCTTTTAAACCAACACCCCATATAAACTCAAATTTTAGTTATACCCTTTTGAAATTTGTATTTTGTAACTTAAAAAAAAAATGTATTACAAAATAGATAGCTTGAAATACATTGTTTTTTAAGCACTTGATACAAATTTAATTTTTTTAACATAAATTATTTTTTAATAATAACAATATTCACCTAAAGTAAACACATATCTTTCCGCATATATTGATCTCTTATGTAAATAATATCTGACATCACCTTACTGTGACGTAGGTCATGTATTGCCATTATTCATACTATGTATGTAACTATGTGACAATACTAATAAATGATAAATAATTATTTATTATTAGTTAATATATTCTAATATAATTATTCATTTATAAATTATTGAAAGGTCTTATCTCTAGTCGATGTAGGATCTCCAACAAATACAAATGATCGATTTTTGTTGTTTACCCCAGGAAGTAAGCATAGGTGACATTGAACTAAACCATTGCATGTAGTCTGCACATGTTAATGGATGTGAAGCTAATATTGTACAAGTAATAAGATGGTTAACAAAGTGTAACCATCGATCATCACTAATAACTATTGCACCTACTTCAAATGGCAGGAAAGTTCAAGGTGGTCATACATAAATTGTCGTAGAACACACTTTATCAAATGACAATATGAGCATGTCCAATGCCAAATATATCTCAAGAACACATATCACCTCAAAATGCCTAGTAGGACGATGGTCGTCACAAGAAATCCAGATCACCCAAGCATGGGTAACACCATCTAATTTGACGCATACAATGTAAAATGTGCATATATGGGCATTCAGTCACATAACGTGACATTCGAGGGAGAACCTCCTGATATGTGGGATTCATATCCCTTCTTCCCATCCCTGATAATTAACCATATATATATATATATATATATATATATATATATATATATATATATATATATATATATATATATATATATATATATATATATATA
>Ga0099825_1008140_pt1 | contig 12525 bp, 8 predicted proteins | sample SiratroredBW_FD_76838 | JGI IMG/M metagenome (GOLD analysis project Ga0099825, IMG submission 76838) | Root nodule microbial communities of legume samples collected from California, USA - Siratro red BW | ecosystem: Host-associated > Plants > Roots > Nodule | place: USA: California | collected...
AAAAAAAGTTTTTATTTTAATTAATAAATATATATATATATATATATATATATATATATATATATATATATATATATATATATATATATATATATATATATATATATAGTTACACAAAAGTAATATTGACCCAATAACTTTTCATCAACTTGACCCATCTAAATCAATTTCAATTAAATATAAGCTCGATAAATTAAATATTACATAATTTAACACATATATAAGTACATATATATACAAAGTAGGATTTGCTAAATTTACCTCACTTAAGCTATGACCTAATCACTTGAGGGTGATATACTTATTGAGTGGTATTCCAACACTTTACTCACATTATACCTTGTTATATTTAAAAATTTTAAAAATCTCACCTAACTCGTTACCATTCTTTGCTTGAGTAATGAGAGTTCCAAAAGACAAAAATGTTGCTACACCTTTCTTGTTTCAATGTCCAATCTCAACTTGAGCGATGAGTATTTTCATTTGGATGTACACTTGGTCGCTTAAGTCTACACTGAAATTCATGACTCTTGTTCAAACATTCAAATAACAATTCAACGCCTAATAAAGATACAAAGAGATATCAAATTTGCATATATTCCAAAAATATTTTCAACCCAAAATTTACCATTATTTAAACCAATTTAAAATATATATTTACACTTAAATATTACAACATTTACCTATTATAATTGTTACATCGTAAAATTACCATTCCAACCAAAAACCAAGTAAAAAATCAAATCAAATACAATACCAACTAATCCAATTAAAACTTATCTAATTTCAACTATTTTCATATCAATCACACTCTATAATCAAAATCACTTATAATTTAAAATAGTTTCTCAAACGGGAAGTTACTTGTGTCCTAAACAATAAAAAAGGTTAAAAATACACTTGGACTTCTAAAATCCTAGTAAAACATTACTAAATCAACAAAAACACAAAATTAAAGATGAATATATTAAAAATAACAAAACGGATTGTGAATATTCATAGATAAAATCTTGAGAATTAATATTAAAATTTTAGGATAAGAATAACTTACTTCAAATTGAATTATGATAAGTTAGAAACCTTCAATATCTAGCTACCTTCTAATTGGTATGATCTGAAAAAAAATTAAAAAATAATTTCAAAATTGAAAAAAATAAAATAAGTGAAAGAATTCAAGATAGAAAATGAAAAAAAAAATACATGAAGTAGAATAAAGAAAAAAAAGAGAGAAAAGAATAAATTGGGATGGGTCTTACCCTTTCAAACACAAGTTAAGATTGTCACTCAAATTATACAGTTTTTTATTTTTATATTTAAAGCGTTTGCATAGTTTCAAAGAGTATCATGCAACTTTTGAAGTGATATGGTTTTTTTGGAAGAACGCATGCAGGTAAAATTGGTAAAAGTGGGTGGAATTGAGATTTTGTAGGTAAAGATTAAAGAGTTACCTTGTACGGGTTGGTCCGTTGTTGGGGTTGTCGGGGTTGACGGGGTGGGTGGGGTTCCAGAATGTTGGGAAGTGGGTTCGCTGACGACGTCCTGATCCTGGGCATGATGGCGGTGGTGGCGGCCAAAGTCTCGGAGCATTTGGAGCTGAGGGAGGAGGAAGCTGCCAAGGTCAGGGCGGTCCTTCCGTCTCAGCTGCGCGCATTGGAGTGCCAAGTTGGCAAGGGAGAGGGCCTGTGGGATGGGCCAGTCCGGGACCGATGGGTCCAGAATCTGGGCAAAGATTTCATTCTGGATCGAGTGTTGGACCTGGTGGGCCAAGCCCATGGCGGGCTTTCCTGTCAATAGTTGGAGAATAATGATTCCCAGAGAATACACATCCGACTTCACGCCCAGCATTCCGCTCTGCTGGTACTCCGGATCGATGTAGCAGAAGGTTCCTGCCGCCGCAGTCTCGCGGCAATGCGTCTCGTTCTCCGCCACTGCAGCAGGCACAAGCCTGGCCAGTCCCACATCGCTTATCTTGCTGACATAGTTGTGGTCCAGCAATATATTTGCGGGCTTAAGGTCTCGGTGCACCAGCGGTTCTGGCTTTGTCTGATGCAGGAACAGCAGCCCTGTGGCTATATCTGCTGCTATTCCGAACCTGACCTCCCAACTCCTCATCCCCCACCTTCCCCCTTCTTCCTCCTTCTTTCCAAACAGGCAGTCTTCCAAGCTTCCATTCTCCATGTATTCGTATATGAGCGCTCCCTCCTCCGGGCACGTTCCTACCAGAAGCACCATGTTGGGATGTCTTATGCACCCTAGTATGTCCACCTGCATTGCCATTTTCAATTTTCCGTCAGACCCTACTCTACTTTCTATTTCTAAATCATTCAATGCCACTGGTTCTTCACCTCTTGCTGAAACTGTGTCTTCCCCTGTGCTGAACCTGGGCGCAGAACCTTCACTGCCACTGCTGTGTGATCTAGGTAACACTTGTACACGGTTCCATACCCCCCTTCCCCTATTTTCTGGGATTCCGAGAACCCGTTTGTTGCCTTTTCAATCTCTTCCATTGTGTATCTCCTGTATCTTTTATCTGTCTGTGTTAGATCTTCCAACACTTTCCTCATTTCCTCTGCTTCTCTCATACACTTCTCTTCCATGTCTGCTCTTCTCTTTTTTTCCACCCTTGCAAGACTCTCTGCCGCTTTTGCTGTTTCCTTCGCTGCTTTACTTTTTTCTTTCTCTTTCTCTGCAAGTGCCTCTGCTGCTTCCTGCGACACCCGTGCCTCCTCTATTTTCTTCTCTCCCTCTATTCTGCAGTTGTGCAGTTCCACTAACTGTACCATACACCGTTATTCTCTCTATTATTTCCGTTCCCTCAATAACATCATTACCATATACACTTACCTTCTGCTGCGCTATTAGGGCTTCTTTGCATGCAGTGCTGTACATTTCCATTGTTTGCTTTAACTCCAGCCTCAACCTCCTCGTATCAGCTTCCACATCGTCCTGAACAAGTATTATTAACCATCACCTCTAATACATTCTTGCTCTTAACAATATATACTTTATTAGATGAAAACAGGCAAATGCTCACAATGTTTTCCTCTGAAAATAACTGGTCCGGTGAACTGGGCTCGGCGAACTTGTTTTTCATGCATGCTGACCCCACGCTACGATCAGAACTGGTTGAAATTCGCGCATTTCTGCCATAATCAACATGGTCATAGAAAACAGAGGATGAACGCACACTGCTGGGCCTGCCAGAGCTTACAAATGATATGTCAGAGTCAGGTTCGGTGAACTCCATGGATAACCTTCCGCTCCGTCCTAATCTTCTGCCAAATTGTGTCTTGCTTCAACCATAGATTGGACAAGAAAAGATTTATGTTAATGTTACCGTGTCATAAATAATCTCACTACTGTCCTATGAAATGGCTTCAAGAGGAAACCTACTTCATGGATTCACCCTGCCAGCTGGAAGGTTTGGGTGATGCCTTGCCTGCAGCAAATGCATGCATGCAAATATGTGATTTCATCAAATCGTGATTACCAAAAGAATATCAGTTTGAAGAAACAAACCTTTGAAGCTCAAACGACTGGATATTTCAGATTCAGTCTCATTCTCGTCATTTAGAGCCTCTATTTGCCTCAGCAGTGGGGAGGCATGCGGGACCCTTCGAGCAGCACTCCTAACTGAAGAGATTCTCCCCTTAGAAATGACATACACAGTGCAGAAATCCGGTACCCCCTTTAATATGCTGCTTGGTGTACTTGTCTTGAACCTGCATTTCATATGCACTAATCACAATACATACATGCTTACGTACCATATTATTGGAATTCAAAATAGCTAATTCTGATGGGCCTTACCTAATAAAGCCATGCCTGGAGGCTGCACCAAGCACCAAGTTCTCAATTGCAGCATGAGAGACATATTCAATTATTCCTTTCACCACTTCCACGTTTTCTAGAACGACATCAAGACAGTGTATCTAATAAAATAAATATATAGCATCAGTAAGAAGTTTGAAAAGAATATATAAACAGGTTTTTATAGACATACATACATACTTCTTTGCGTGAACAATAACAATGAAAGGTATCAAATAGTTCCTTTGTAATGTTGGCAAGTTTGTCTCTCTGGTTGCATAGTTTGGCTTGGCTGCCTCCTAATAATGTATACATTTGAAAAGTGAGAAGATGTTGGAGTGAATGAATGATTATTAGTGTTATATATATATATATATTCATGTTTATGTTGGTTGGTGAATTACTGGAAAAAGAGGAGGAGGTTGTGTGCAAGACGTGGATCAGAACAAGAGTTTGGCCTCTGGAAAGAAGCGTGTCAGCAGCCCATTTGAGGGCCTGTCTGCTCCCTTTGTTATCCTTTTCTACAGCAACTGCCACCAATCCATTTCCTCTTCCTCCCCTTTTAATTGCTAATTCCTTTGTGATTGGAAGCCACATTTATCTCTCTATCTATTTATTTTTCTTTTCTTTCCCCTCAACCCTATTACTTCTTCATCTGCATAGTTATTCAACTTTTCTCGCTATTCAACATTCCCTGGCTAATAATAAAAGTCTGCATGCCCCAAACTGGGAAACCATTTCTAGAAAACCATCTCCCCATTTTATGGATTGTCGACCACAATTTTCTTCTTCTCCTCCTCCTATTATGGGCCAACAGGAAAAAAAAAGAAAGATTCACAACATTATTTTTTTGCTTCAAAAATAGCCACGCTTGGGTCCCCAAATATTTTTCTCTCTCTGTCTCTGAAACAAAGGCCCAAAAGGAAAACTAGTGCCGTGCCTCGCTAACATCAACTAGGCAAATCCTTATATTAATATAATATCATTTTCAATAGTTCAAATCAATATGGGAAAGCCACATTTGTCATTAAATAATTTTCTTAGCCGTAACAGTGTGACCACTAAAAACTATCTTCTCTTAACAAAATATTTTCCATATATACAATTAGAAATTATAATGTAATTAGCAAGTTTAAGGAACTTAACTTTTTGACAAACAGTTCAAAATTTTGTTAGTCATAATGAAAAAAAAATTGAAACCCACGAAGAATATTTCATGACTGTGATATTTTTCATTGGAAGGTGATGAGAATGTCCATAATATTAATAAAGAAGCAAAAGAAGCGAATAGACCTTTATTTTAGAACTAACATCCATAAATAAATGAAAAGATATGATTTTATTTACAGGGATATTTTTTACTTTCAAAACTTGGGCATTAATAAAATGAATTATCTCAATAACAATTTTGTCTTATTCATAAGCCCTATATTATAACAGTTTCATTTTGTAGCCGAATATTTTAGTGTTTTAATTCGTTTCTCAAGTTTTTGCATTTCCATCATACCTCCCACCAAACATTGTTCCAACCCTACACCCAATTTTCCTTTTCATGGATAGTTGGACTTAAGTAGTCCATCAAGGATAGTTTCTTCTCAGTCTTAATTTATATGTGCTTGATTGGGCCTCAAGATCTTGATAAAGAGGGTCCCAATGAATGGACTGGCAATGATAAGCTGCGCCTAATTGGACCCAAAAAAAATAATTATGTTATTTAAGGATTTTAATAAAAATGAGGTTAGAATGTATACATAAATAATACATTTGAGAGAGTACAAATGGAAACATTTGACACGTCTAATTGCAAGAAAATTTGGATTTTTTTTAAAAAGAACAAAGATTGCCAAAAAAAGGAGAATAAAAGAATGAATGTGATCCGTTTTATGCCACAATTGAATGAATAGGTAGAAGTTAATAATTTCATTTTTATCCCTAACAAGTGGGGAAGAAAAAACTTATCTATGTTGGGAGATATATCACCGGAAGATCACTAAATTGAAGTTTATGTTTACATTGAAATTCTTAAATGAATTTTTAAATGTTTAGAATTTACATTAAAATTCTTAAATGAAATTTAAAATGTTTAAAAATATTAAATTATTGACTTAAGTTGAAAATGAGGGTACTTGTCATACATTTTAAGAAATATTGTTGAAATAAATGATCTTTATTATGAGATAAGGTTACAAGTAAATGATTTGGACAAAAATATTATTTTTGTTATTGTCATCATAGACAGAAATAAAATTGCTCACAATATATAAATCATAGGAATAAATTTGATTCCTTCTGAATTTCAAAGAAGATAATCTTAAAACAAAATTGCTAACAGTATATTTATTACATGAATGAATTTAATTCCTTATGAGTTTCAAAGAAGATAATCTTAAAACAAAATTACTATATTTATCACATGAATGAATTTGATTTCTTCTGAATTTCAAAGAAGATAATCTTAAATCAAATTGCTGACAATATATTTATCACATGAATGAATTTGATTTCTTCTGAATTTTAAAGAAGATAATCTTAAACCAAATTGCTGACAATATATTTATCATAAAAATGAATTTGATTCCTTTTGAATTTCAAAGAAGATAATCTTTACTATCTTTATATTCTACAATAAAAAGGTTAAAGTCAATCACTTCCAAGTTAGATTGTATTTTCTCTATTACACATAATCAATCAAAGTTGAAAGTGAGGGTACTTATCATATATTTTAAGAAATATTGATGAAGTAAATGGTCTTTATTATGAGATAAGATTACAAGTGAATGATTTAGACAAAAATATTATTTTTGTTACTGTCATCATAGACAGAAATAAATTGCTGATAATGTATTTATTACAGGAATGAATTTGATTCCTTCTGAATTTTAAAGAAGATAATCTTAAAATAAAATTGCTGACAATATATTTACTACAGGAATGAATTTGATTCCTTCTGAATTTCAAAGAAGATAATCTTAAAATAAAATTGCTGACAATATATTTATTACAGGAATGAATTTGATTCCTTCTAAATTTAAGATAATCTTAAAATAAAAAATTGTTGACAATATATTTATTACAGAAATAAATTTGATTCCTTTTGAATTTCAAAGAAAATAATCTTAAAATAAAATTGCTGACATTATATTTATTAGAAGAATGAATTTGATTCTTTCTGAATTTCAAAGCTAGATTATATCTTTTTCATTACATATAATCAACTATATGTTACCGTTTTAAGAGTTAAAAAAAATAGAAAATAAAAAAATGCTTATTTTTTATGAAGACGATAATATAATTAGTACAACTAAAAACATGATGTACACATAAATATTTAAAAATATTTAATAAATAACATTTAATAATATATTTAAGGTATAAATATTGTCAAAACTAACTTCCTAATTACTTATTGAATAGAATGCATTCTAATAAACTTTCATGAATATTTAGAAGTAGTCCATAATTTTCAGTAAGTTCAAATAAAATATTTACATTAATTTTGGATCAAAATCATATTCATTCACAACATACTTGTTACTGTTTTGTAGTAAACATTTCTAATGACTATTACTTATTAGAATCGTTTGGATACATTGCTTTGTATATTATTTATAATTATTGAATTTATTTAGAAAGTTAAATTATTTATTACGAAAAGATGTTGAATTATTTACAATAACTAATATATAATGATTTATTCATACATGTCATTTGTCCGTTCAATTTGTTCCAAACTCAACACCTTTCATTATGTAAAGAAAGAAAATAAAAAATTAATGGCAATTCAGGTTAATATATGCAATTTTATGATTTTTTTTTATATTTATTACTTTAATTGTTATTACTATTATTATTCTAATTAAATATAATGCTTAGTCATTTTTTGATGTCGTGAAAATTGGTTTTATTAGTAAGTACTAAATTCCGGTCTCTAAATTCTCATGCGTCTCATGGAGAAAAACACTAGCAGGATATTTTTATTTTTTTTAATTTAATTTTGTTTTAATAACCAAGGTTAGGATGATGCTACTTGCATAATTGTTATTTGTAGTGGATGCCTAGTTAGTGTAGGCTTTGCATTATTTATTGGGCATCAAAGAAAAATGAATCACCTTAGTAACATTTCTATGTTCTGCATGGCCCCTCTGATGGTAGATGCATAATATTCTAGTAAATTTATGTTTGCATCGTAGTAGGAACTTTGAAGAACATCTATACATATACAAACCAACTTGAAATAAAAAATTGTGCCAATATATGTAGGAAATAAAAATATAGGCATATCAGATAATTGATTAAGCCTGACTGCATAACTCTGATTTTGTTTGCACCAGTCCTCATTCATATGACTGTCTTTTTATGTTCTCAACCTTCCAACTTAAACTTCAGCAGAAGGCAACGAAACTCGTCTACGATATTCCGCTAGAGCCCACATTGGATAAATATCTCTGTACATTGGATAATGCAACATGCAATTTTTCATGAATACTCCAGTGATTTCCTGCCAAAACAACCCAACAATTAGAAATCCAAACTCAATCCAGAGCATCATTTTTCATATTGCTTATCAAGAACAATCATTAAACTACAAACATTGAACTGCTTATGTTTTTTAAGATCTTAGTTATTTATCGGTAAAAAAGTTTAGTCAAGTTTCACTTTTTAGAGCCTTCATATACGAGACTTTTTCAATATCAAAGGATTGATATGTACCTGTTGGGGCCAATCACCCTCTTCTAATTGAGAATTGATGAGCAACTTGGCAGCACGATGAAGAGGAGTAGGGTCTCTGTCTGCCTGTGAATTTAAAAATGCAGAGAGAAACATATTACAAGATTTGATGGCATTCAGAACAGAAAAATAAACAATTTGAAATTTGATTCACAATGAAGTGGACGTATAATTGAAAAAAACACATTACTAAAGAACAAACCTGTCCAGTATGAATCAGTCCCATAAGAGCCCATGCTGTCTGAACAACATTTGATCGACTTCCTTCTAGCGGTACATAAATCTACATTATTTTCATTTAGCAAGAGCATATTAATAAGTCGACTCATGATGAAGTTGAAGAATAGTTATTTAGAAAGAGCATTCAATGACAAACCTTTTTTGGGCTTGAAAGATAACTCTCCCCCCATCCACCGTCATCCCTCTGTGTTGTGAGTAGAAATTTAACGGCTTTACGAATAGCAGCACAATTGGTGTATGTCTTACCAGCAGCTGCTAGACCACCAAGTGCAAACCAACAACCATAAGTGAAACAAACTCCCCAATTTCCGTACCATGAACCATCAGCAGTTTGTGTATCTTCAAGGAATCGAACTGCATTGGTAATGAAATTCTCTATCTCTTTCTTCCTATGTCCTGGATACATCTTCTTGAACAAAACTAAAGCTTGAATTGCAGATCCAGTGCACTCAACGTATTCGTGTTCGACTACAATGTCCGCAAAAAACTCCGTGGGATTCAGTAACTGAAAATTAACAAGAAAGTCAATTAGTTTATCTATCAAATAATGGTTCTTTTTATCGATTAATGGTTGAATACATTTACATTATTAATTGATGTAATACTTACTTCCAACCACTCTTGAGCTCCTGCAGGCTCCCAGGCAGCCAAACCACCCTTTTTACTCTGTAATATAAAAAAAAATGTTGGGTCAAATGCAATACTAGTAAGGTAAATTAAACATCAGTGATCAAAATCACGTGGTCATGAAATTAAGAGAACTATAATATGATAGGAAACAAATTTCACGAATCTTTAACAAATGATGTGGTGTTGGATTTAAGATACGAGTCCATCATATGAACATTGACTGTAACTTTTAGCCATTTATAGATATTTTTATTTATGAAATATGTCATAATCATTTCTCTAAATTCAGTGGTACTTGCCTGAAGCGACAATAGGACATTTACTGAATCATATAACCTTTCGGGTTCCATCTTTTCTCCCACAATCTCTGGTGGCAATGCTGATAGAAGTAGACAACACTAAAACACAGGAGAATTTAGCCAAATTAACATATATTTGTTGTGATCATTGATAAATCTTTAGATTAAGTTGCTCGTTGTGTTGTTAGTTACCTTCAAGCCTTCCGCTGTGCAATCAGAAACTTGCCATCCATGGTCTTGATCAGAGAATGTCCAAGATCCTTTAGAAATATGACGATGCATACCCTTAAAGTCTCCAAAAGGGTTATCCCTTACCTACAAAACAAGAATATCGATCGTTAAAGCTAGAAACATGTTGTTCAATAGTCTAACAAACACTAAGATAGCAATAAATTATAAACAGGCATTTCAATTAGAATAATATAATTATACCAGTTATAATAATCTTATTTAGATAAGAAAATTAGTAAGTAATAACTTATTTACTTTATACTGAGTACATCGTCTAGGATTTAAGTATCTCAACTAGTGAACTTTATAATTTTGGATAAAGCTAGATATTCACAAGAGAATTTACCTCCATAACTAAAAGAAAGGAAAATTGTGATTCTTCCATATATTTATAATAAAAATTAAGCAAACCTGAGACTCCTTAATGAAATAATGCCCTTTTGCAAGTGCGGGACCAACTTCCTCAACTAGGTTAGTGGCAAGCAAAGCTTGAACAGCAAAACCAGCATCCCATTCTTGACTACCAAAACTCTGCATTATATAGACAAAGTGCATCAATCAATTAATCAATTAATTATACACTAGTTGGTTAAGAAAGTGCATGCACGAGTGTGTACCTGCATGGTCATTCCATCTTCAGACATCCACAAGTAATCTGGCACCCTTGCAAGATGCTTCTTGAAAGCATCTCCATTTGGATCTTCCACCCAACAAGCAAGCATGCATAAAACCTGAAAATATATAAGTTGATGGCATATATTTGAATGGATTTCCTTTTAATGAGAAAAAAAAACATTATATTTGTAAGGATAAAAATTCAATATGCATTTTTCTAAGATACTTACCTTTTCCACGCAACCAATGGTAATGTATCGACTAGTTTCATCTTCGTAATGGATATGTTTCATTGTTACTTGAAGAGCTTTTTCTCTAACCAGCTTGTTGAAAGGCCATCGAGTTAATAATGGCTCGGTAAATATGTATAAACTATCCCATATTAGATCTTGTATCAAAGGATGAGGATAGTAGAGATCTTCCTGTGATGTATAGAATACAAAGTTACCACTTTCATACTTAAGAGACCATGTACATACACACATATGGTTAACTAAAGATAGTATTTTTAACCTTTGCACATTGGTGACGAGCTTTCTTCCAATTAACTTTTTCATAGGGTTGAGTAAACAGCTCTTCTCTCAATTGTAAAATGAGAGGTGTAATTGGACCAACAAACCTCTTTCCGTATAAGTAAGACATAGGCATGTACACTAATCGACAGTAACACCACATCTTAGCTGCAATTGTTAAGATAAAAACGAAAAATAATGATACAAAAATCTATACTCTGTAATTTAAATATATAAAATTTATGAAGTGTAACAAAATAAAATTAACTCTACCCGGATGCATAGGAAGAAAGGAAGGAAGGATCCAAAACTCTGGGGGCATTGGGTTACTTCCACACCAATCAAATACACCAAGTATCTACAAAAGTAAGACACATTTGTATCAGTAAATACATTTCTAGTTTTGTTAGTTTCTGTATTTATAATTTATGTAAAAGAATAACAATACCGAAAGCCAAGTTTTCCCCCATGAAGGTATATGTGTTACACCACCATGATCTTGAATCCACTTTCTTGCTCTAGCACAAGCATTGTCATGACCTCCATTGGGTCCTTCTCCAAGAATCCTCATACATATATAGTTTAGCGCAGTACAAAACATGGTGCTATGACCCTCTATGTGTAGTCCCCATCCTCCATCTTCATTCTTTAAATGGAAGCACGAAACAGATACTATAAGTTATCATTGTTGCAAGGAACAGATTAAGCAAATACAAGTTCACTGAATAATACAAGAATTTTGACAGAGAAAAATGTTACAATTCTCTCTCTTTACTTCACACTTGATAAAAGTATCTTGAGATTGAATAAACATGAATACCTGGTGATAATATATGTAGCGGAGAATTTCTTTGCGATGCTCTTCTGGAAATACTGATTCAAGATGCCCTGTAATGTACATGCAGAATACCTGCGAAGTACAAAATAATATTGTTTAATTCGTAAGTATAATAGACTTGAATTTTATATATAGTTCAAAATAACCGATCCAATGCAATATTTCATGATTATGTAAACTAAAGTGAGTATTTGTGAACAAACAAACAATAAAACTAATACTATTGTCATTCTCACTTTAATGTACCATATTTAAGTATCCAAACTTAGAGCATTTAGTTGTCTACCATGCCTTAAAAGAATTGAATCATTCTATTAATGAATAAATTCCTATTTCATTCTTTGAAAAGTTTGGTTCCACAAAAAATAGAGAATAAGGATAATAATTTTTTTTTTACTTATACAGCTTGTTAAATTTAATTTACAGTAACAAAAAATTTCTTTTAAGAACAATAAAAACACAATTGTTTCACAAATTTGATATATACTATCTTTTGAAGAACAATAAAGAACTTCAATTAAGAAAATTTTCACTTAATTTTGTTCAGATGATACTAAAAGACACTCATATATATATATATATATATATATATATATATATATATATATATATATATATATTT
>Ga0099825_1008142_pt1 | contig 12525 bp, 6 predicted proteins | sample SiratroredBW_FD_76838 | JGI IMG/M metagenome (GOLD analysis project Ga0099825, IMG submission 76838) | Root nodule microbial communities of legume samples collected from California, USA - Siratro red BW | ecosystem: Host-associated > Plants > Roots > Nodule | place: USA: California | collected...
AAAAAAAAAAAAAATTTAGAAAAAAATATATTTATTTTTTTATAATGGATTAAAAATAAAATAAAATAAAAAAAAAAAAAAAAAAAAACCTGATTGAAGGAATAGTAGTGCAAAGGAGATTTATCTTTGTTCCATGGATTGAGACTAGGCAAAAAGTGAAAAGACCTAACTAAAGGAATAGCGGATGCAAAATGTTAGTGGAGCTGTGTAGTTGGATAAGAAATGTTGAATTGGTTTCGAAGATGAAGATGCATATGTTACTGTTATGTAGGGGTGTGCATTGATTTTTTTAAAAGCTAATCTAAATAATTAGATTGATTTAAATCTAAGTTCATATTTTAAGAAAAATAGTTTATATTTTATCAATTCAAATCTAAATAATTGGATTAGATTTTAAATTTAATTTCATATTTTCTCAAACAGTGTTATGAAATTTCTAAAAGTTGAGTAATAGAAGTATTTTATACTGAACCATGTTTGAATATAGATATTGAATGCAAAGTAGGATAAATGCATTTTTTTGTCAGGTCGAATGTCAGAATTCACTAGATTAATCAGATTAGAAAAATAAATTTGGCTGATATTATGTCCATTAGTTGAAGAGGTTAACTGCTTAGTCATACTAGTGGAATCATTAGGGCTACTTTTGCAATGCTGGACTTGCAAAGGATGTTTCTCTCCTAATTTTTCCTGTACATCTTGTGGATTTTGATTCTTTTGGAAATATTTAAGGACAGGTATGGAAGTAACTATAAGCAATTCAACATTTTTTGGTATTTTGGAAGTTTTTGTTAATTTTATCCTGAGATCGATCACCAAGTGACCTCAAACCTTCGGGCGTGCTTGTGGTGCTGATCTTGTTTGACAGCTTGAGTTCTCTCATTGGCTCATCCTTATAAGTTGTAACATAGATGTTTTAGTTTGCTAAGCTTATGGATCTTCTTTACTGTGTGAAGACATTTATAGACCTATTTAACACATATATTCATGCATGGTAGCAGTAATGGGTTGGATGAAGTTAACCACAAGCTAATAGGTCTTCGTATTTTAAACATGGTAGAAAAATTCGGATTAGTTTGAGGTCAAATAAACCTACCAGGTTGAATGGGTTGATCGAGTTTGACCAAAATCCGGTCAGCATGTCTGACCAGCCCAGTCAAGGATCACCTGCTCTCAAAACAGAGATTTAAAATATCTGATACCACATCATAAATTTAAACTATCTTATCCCTCGGATTGGATGATCTATGAGAATTTTGGTTTTGAATTGTAGGAAAGAAGAAAAGTCATATAGTTATATGGATAACAGATCACCTGCCAAGGAGTCCAAGGAGGTGGCACGCGAGTCTCTTATTGCTATCTCTAACTCTCTGCCTGAAAAGACTCTGGATTCAAACTTCGTGTCTGAGAGCAAGAAGTCAGATGGGATTGCAATCCCAAACCGTGATAAAGATGACAAATTTAGGTCCGAACTGATTTCGATTTCTTATGCTGAATCTCCTGATCTCAAAATCTGATCAGTTTTGATGATAAACTAGTTCGTGTGTAACTCATGGATTATCGTTTTGTTGAAGTTTCTGTATGCCAATGTTGTGAATGAACTGATTATATATTGTCTGAACTGTACTGCAACCCTATGTAAATATTGTCACCGGCCACATGCTCGGGTCGTTTGTTGTTTTGACTGTGACAAGTGTGTTGTCTCAATACTATATTACTTCATGTGAAGTTGTAAGTGTAGAACATTTTCTTATGTTAAATAATACTGTTTTCACTACTTCTATACAGTTATGGAATTTGTCATCCTCCTTTTCAAGCAAAGAAGCTTTAAAAATTTACATTGTCACACCTATATGAATGGTGATTCTGCTGTAGATTATGTAAGAAAAATAGATGAATGACAGCATGATTTTCATAGGAAACAAACTGCTTCCTGGAACACCTCTATTAACTCTAATGCAGTCTTTTCTCAACATACTTCTACTCGGTGTTTGCATGGGTGGCAGAAGAATAGTCAACTTGGTGACTACTTCTTTGCTTGTTTCACTGAATCATACATATTATACAAATAATTGAATCATTGTGAAAATAGATAGAAAAGGGCATGAATGTAATGAAAGATAAAGAAACTATTATTTGTATTGTGATTAAATCATATGCATTGGTTCAGGATACACAATTTTTTTTATAATAATTGTAAGAAAGAAAAATAAAAAAATGAAATAATTTTTATAAGTTAAATAAAAAATAGTTATATAATTTTATGTATTTTTTATACAATTAATCTAAAGACAAGGTGCTACTAAATTAAGATGGGATGCAGTTTTCATTAAAATGAACCCCCTTCAATTGTTCCAATTGGTCTAGCTGGGTTGGGAATTCTTATAAACCATTTAAGTTCAGTGCAAATTATAAAAGGTAAACTGAAATTTTGAAAACGATTTTTTATTTTTTGAAGAATCAGAAAAATATTTTTTCATTAATTCATTGAATCTAAATGTGTATAATTTTATTCATAAAAGAATTTCTCATTCATACTTAAATGAAAATATATTTATGAAATTGCAATGCTTATTTTTTGTTATGATTTTAGCTTTTCAATTACTTCTAATTATTTTTAAAGAATATATCTCAAATTTAAATAATAAACTTATTAATACTTTTAAATAATAAACTTATCATTCATACTTATTAATGGTTATGCGCCATTATAAATAGTATAAATAGTTTAAGATGTTTCAGAAGGATCTAAAGTTAGAATTGAATAGTTTAAAATCTTTTGAAATGTAATAGGTTGATCTATCTAAATAAATTATATTTTTATAATATCAATTCTTATACATTATTAAAATCATAGTACTACTTATTTTTAAATATTAAACGTGTTGAACAACTTAAAAGATGATGCTAATAAACCTATTAAAGGATAATTTGATGTCTTATTTAAAAAGTCATATTATAAAATGAATCTTTAAACAGGTTATAGTGATAGATCTTAAAATGTGCTAATATAATGTAAACCAATTATATTTGACTCTTGTAAAAACTTAATTATATACTTTTACTTTTTTATTTCATGTACTGTGTAGCAATTGTTTTAAATTTTATACTTTATAATTTATTCAATATATAAACTCTTTTTTTGGCCAATTATCGTATTAAGAGACAGGTTAATACTATTTCAAAACTTAAATATGAAATAGATGTTTATAGAGGTTAATCTGTAAAATCAAACTTAAAAAAAAAAAAAAACAATGTTTTACTTAAAAAATAAGTCCATGGCGTCATAGGTTGTATAATAACTTTCAATTATTTTAAATAGATCAAACCTTTTTTTAATAAAATTTTATTCAATCCAACTTACTTTTATTCTTAATTACATGTAACATAATAATAATAATAATATTAAAATCAACATATGTTTGAAAATCAAAATATTGACATTATTATTAATTTAAATATTAAACAAAAAAAATTACAGTTTTAAAGCTTTTTAAAATGTCAATAAACTAAAAACCAAAGTCACCACAAAATTGACTGTTTACTCTAAAGAATGATAAAATAAAATTTATTTATGACTCTTTTTTAGAATGATTTAATGGGTCTAAATTAGTTTTAATGGAATTAAATTGAATTTGATTTAAACGCATATTTTGATTAATGGGTATTGATGATGGTAGAGTGGTAAGTGGTTTGATTCAGAGATGGGCATGGAGGAACAGGAGTGGGAGAAGAAGGTGGAGATCGTCCTCAAAACTATTGGTCCTGCACGCCCCTCTCGCCTCCTCCTTCCTTCTTCCATCAAGGTTCCTCTTCTAACTTCCTCTTTCCCCTTCAATTCCCAATTTCAAATTTTTCTTTTCCAATTCCAACATTCCAATTCGCACCAATTGAATTCACTGCTGTTCTTCCCTCTTCTCTGGGGCGTTCGTAAAACAAAAAAGAATCAAAATTTATACCCTTTTCGCAGATAACAAGATTTCAGTTGACAATGATACTTAGCTAGGGTTAGTTGCAATCGAATAATGGACTAAGCCAAGTGTGCCTTCATAGCTCAAACTGCCAACATTTTTTGCTTTTATTTGTTAATGTTGCCAAAAGGGTGTTGTTTGGGAAGTGGGGGATCGAGGTGATCAAGCTATGTTGATTCTGGGCTTACCTTTGTTTGATGATCCATCTTGTTAACTATAGGTGATCTTTTGTTTCTTTTAAATCACATATAGGTGCGTGATTTGAGGAGGTTAGTTGCTGGGAATGTTAATTTACCAATTGAGAACTTGAGTCTTATTCTGCGTGGATGTGCTTTGTGTGACACGAAAAATGGAGATGATGTATCTGTACAACTCAATGATGAAGGTATAGTTCTAGTCCTAGTTTGGCTATTTGATAAATGCATTATATTGCCTCTTCTAAAGAAAAAGAAGAATGTTCTATGACATTTCCACCTTAAAATTGCAACGGCCTCTGTTGTGGCCTTCTGTAGTCTATACTATGGTCTCATCATTCATCCTTTCTGCTTTGTTATAGGTTTTGGACAAATTTCTCCTTAAGTGCTTTCACAAGAGAAAAATACGAAGAAAAATGAAATGAACTTCTCCCTGAGATAAAATTATTATTATTTTTTTGTTTATTTGTAGAAATTCTCGCATAACTTCTCCAAATCCTTATTTTTAACTTGTGCATGAATTAACTTCAGCTTATAAAGAAACTAGTTTCGTTTTTTCCTTATTTTTCTCTCCTAGAAATGTTCATGAAGAAACTTATCCAAATAAACTCTTAGCAAGTTTACCTTTCGAAAATAACTTTTGCTTCTAGGACTGCATCAGTATAACCATCAGTTGAAACCATTCTCTCCGTAACTATTCCTTGGTCTATTATAAAATAAAAATACCTGATTACTTGTTAATTATATTGATTGCTTCTCTATCTTTTTGGGACTAATGCATCTTACGATTTTTTTATGCATTTAATGTTAAATATTCCTACATCTTACAGAGATGTGATTAATTGCCTATTGATTTACTAGATTGCTTGATTGTTGCTGTCAAACCAAAGCCACCAGCGAAGGATGAATATGACAATGATGATGATGATGATCTGGTAAGATCAACTCATTGTTGTCTAACAAAGTGACCATAATGTCAATTTGGTATTCATTTGACTCAATGTCGTCTTGATTACTTGTTCTGCAGAAGTTTCGACTTCCTCACTCATCAAGTCGGTGCAAGAAGAGGTTGTACTCTTTTCTACATGATAACTTGAAGCTTCCAGGTAAGAAGCAGCATAAATGGTATTTGTTTAGGCATTAGTAAATCACTATTTTCATCCTTGAAATATGTAATCATTTACTATTGAATCCATAATTTCAAATCATTATTTCACAATTTTTTCGTAATGAAATCATTCAAATATTCCACTTCCAAATCTTCTAGTTATACCAATGTGACCCTTGAGGCATCTGCAGTATGTATCACCATAATCTGCTTGCTTGCAGACAATTTAAACTGGGTTATCCAGTAAGTGTATGCATTACTCCAGGCATCATCACTACAAATGTATGAATCTCTTGTGGGCAATGATGATGATAAGAGTTCCCTCTGACATTAACAATCTTCTAAAAAAATGCTCATTCTCCATTCACAGATATTGTTTTGATGGTAATTTTCACTCTGAGTCTGAAGGCGTGGCTTCTCATAACTTTGTGGTTTATCCTTGCTCCTGTCGCCCACAGATGGGATCTCGGACCTTTGTATGTATGTCTCCTTTCTTCCTTTCTGTTATTTGGGCTTTTAGTTCACTTACTATCTGTTTTTTTGGGTTCAACTCCACTATATCTAGCCTATGCATAGCTTGGACTTGGGATGCTGGACCATAAGATTCAGTGCACAAATTGCTATGTGTAATTATTTGTGACTTCTTTTGATTCTGAATTCCCCCTGGAACGAAGTTTAAAAAGAAAAGAGTATTTTGTTTTTTGGGAGAAGAGAAATTATGAGCTTATGTTGTGTGAAAGTTCTGTGGCAAATTTCACTCCTTTCTTGTCATAATCTCATGGTTAGATCTTCATCTGATATGCTGAGAATTTTCATGCACCATCGTGCCCTGAACCAATAAATTCGATTTGACATTGTAGAAATTAAATTAAGATGTCTTCTAAGGTACTTTCTGGTCATTGTATGCGGTAAAATTTGTCTTTATTGTATGTTTCAACTTTCGTGTAGATACTTGCAACTGGCTTCTGTCTCATTCTCTTCAACCTTGGAAAGCGCCAAGTTGGTGACATCAGGTATGACCAGACATTATTTGCTGTGCATTACTGCTATATTGTGCAAAATGTTGAACCAGGAGAAAGTCAAATCTGATAATTCAGATAAGACCCGTGTATGCTATTGTGAACTTCATTATTATCAAAAGAAGAAAAAACAAAATGAAGTGCAGAAGGTTAAGAATGAAGTGTAAATAAAATAAATATGGTAAAACCCTGGATTAAAAATTCGGCATAATAGTACATCAAGATCTTTAATTCTTTTCATGTGCTGTTTTGGATTTTACCACATTTTCCCTTTGGAAAATTCTTAGTATGAGGTGTAATATTTCTACCTGCTTCGTATGTTAACCTTTTCAGATTACTCAATCCATGAGAAGGATGTCACAAGTTTAGTATTCTAGTTTTATCCATTTCGACAATATGGAAGTATACTAGTTTTTTCTCAAATAGAAAGACAAAAAGGAATATATATATATAAACAATAAAGCTAATGATATATTTTATGTCTCATCTGTGTCATCATTTGTATGTTTAAACTTTTCATGGTTACATGTCTATCATATATTTATAGGAGGAATTCTGACCTACCCATATTTATATTTTTGACCAATTATAAATGATTGTCGATACCAAATATACTTGTTGCAAACTATTTTGTGATAGCTTTGAAATATTTCTACTTTACAACAAACGTTGCAGTGCATATTCTATCTTCAATGAAGACTTCAGAGAGCTTCCAGGGACGCTTAACGCAGATCGGCTTGATAGAGATATAAGAGCAGGACAATTTTGAAGCCTGCTGCACTCTTTCCCAATCTCCCCAACACTGATGTCAAGTCACATGATGTATATCTGCACAACCACAAGGAGACAATTGACCAGCCAAAGAGTTAGCAAGTACAGTACCAATGAAAATGACAAAGTTTTCCATTAGAGCCGTGCGCCTTCTGTGTATATATCGTGTACGATGTACTGATACGATTGAGATGAACGTTTCATTGTGAATTATTGGGTCTTTGTCTCGGGTACCGAGGTTCCTGTTTATGAATTTCAGAGTTTAAAACTTTCGGTGCAGCTGCAACCTTTGGGCCATATATGCAGACACTTCAGGAATCAAAAAACTGAGTGGTATTTTAATACTGTTAAGATTATAGCTTTGAACTTTTTTATTAATCAATAACTTTAGTTAATCTGTAATTTTTTTACTGAAAAGTATAAAGTTTTGTTAAAAATCATGTTTATTGGTTACAAGCCCTTTATGACATATTTTTTTAATACAAGTTATTAGAGAAATGCTAATTTCATTGTATAAAATTTATTGTAAAGATTGTGGTGAGAAATGTGCTCTTAGCTCTTAGCTCTTAGCTAATTTTTCAAAAAGAAAGATGTGTTGGCGTTGGTTCCCAAATAATGTAGATGTGGTACTCATTATTGTGCTTCACTCCCTTTCCTTTGCATGTTATAGACATTCGATGAAAGACCATCAAGGGCGGTTGTTAGCACGTACTCTAACTGGTTATAGCAAAAGATAAAATATAATTTTTATAATTGTAATTTTTAATTAATTTTCCATCTATAATGATTGTCATTGGATCTGGTGCATTGTAAGTCTATTTTCAAAGCTATGTCATTCGCATTCATTTTGTCTAGTTTCTTTTTGGGTAAGCACGTCTTGTCTATTTTGGAAGGTGAGGGTGATTTATTTGAGGTTGCGTTCATACAGATAAGTAAAACAACACTGATTTATGGTACTACCATGTTAGCCATTTGCAGAAATTGTCAAATTAAGTCCCTTCCACACCACACACATTCACAGTGACTTTATGGGGTTAAACAACTCTTAGTTTGGATCCTTTTAGTTTGAAATGAAATTGAAGATGTGTCAATGTGATTTAAAAAATATGTTTTGGAGTTGGAGCAAAATCAGTGGTCGATAATATCATAGTTTGGAACCCCAATCCTCGACGGCACGTAACTTCACATTGGGGAACCAAGTCAAACCATACTATGCACCTTCACATGCTCAAGTTTTAATCACTTTTTTTTATTTTCTTTTCAGTTCGGAGAAATACTTTTTATCTTACAAATTATAAACATAGGAGACTATATATATACATACAAAATGTTGTAAACAATATGGAAACATTGTAGATATATTTAGGAACATGTAGGCAAGATTTAATTAAAGACCTTAAATTCCAATACTTTTAAATTAGAAATTGATTTTATTATATCTTTATTGCATTGAGATATTTAAAAATATTTAAAATAAATAAGAAATATGGTTAATTATTGAATATTTATTATTGAATCAGTTATTATTATATAAATATTTAATTTATACGATTCAAACTTATTTGTTTGGATTGTATTTCATTTAATTGGATTACATCTTTTTCTATTGAAATTTATATTATTAAACGTATCTTCATATATTTTAAATATGAATAAATACATTTTATTTATTGAAAAAATGTAATAGTTTATTTGGCATAAATGTAATTACCACTAAAGAAATACAAAAGGAGGAAGATAGTGAGAATCGGAAAAGGGGGGGAAAAAGAAATGAATTCATAGTGGTGAGAAAGAGTGGACCTACAATTCAAAGTTTCTCTCAAATGTTGTTGAGTAATATATTTATATTCTATGTCCAGTCCTATTCCATTCTCATGGACCCCACTTCTTGCATTTACCTCTTACATTGAGTTACATCAATAACAAAAAGAAAAAAATGTTTTATCATGTATATTAATGGCGTTTGTTGAGAGATATATGTCATTTTTTTATGATTTTTAGGATATTAACATGAGGTTAGTTAAAAATTGTGAAAATAAGCTATCTACTTTAATGTAACAATTATAAGAAAATAGGTTAAAATTATATTTTTTATGTTTGGTCAATAATTGATGCGTTTATTTTTGTGCTTTTGGTAATAAATGTGAAAAATATAAATGTTTTCTTTTTTTTCTTTGTTACCTTGGACAAATCATTTGTGGAAGATGAAAGTATGAATGAATCGTTTTTGTATTAATGTGAGTGTGTTTATTTTCACTTTAATTTTTTAATAATAATTTCACTTTCACTTGTGAAGGTTCATAAATTTTTGGATCATTGAAGATTTATAAATCTATTTCCATTTCATTCTAAATTCTTCTTCTAATTTTATATATTATATGTGTGTTTTATGTGTTGTTCTTTTTGTTGTAAATAAAAAGATAAGTGTACAAATTTTTTGGTAGAGTTTGATTTGTTCTTTTGGTAAATTTGTACATTGTTTTCTTGATTTAGGTTTTCATCCTTTTAGTTTATATTTGGTAAAATTTTCATATTTTCAATTTTTTTATAATGATGACATACTTGATTTATCTTATTTTGCATTCCTATAGTCATTTGTTTGAAGATTAGTTTTTTCTAGGAAAAAAAAAACATAATCTATCTATTTTAGAAATGAATGACATCGATTATTCCAATTTTTTGTTGTCTATGCTAAATCATTAAACTTGAATGAGACAAAAAAAATGTTCTTATTTATTTTATGATTTAACAAAAAGAGCAAGCATAATGAAGGAGTTAAGGCAAAGGTTGGATTGCATATATAAACTTGCATTAAAATATGTTTGGAGCAAGGAGAATAAAATGGAAGCATCCTTAGTAATAAAAGGTTGAAAAAATCTAAATTCAATAAAAAAATTGAAAGAAAATATGACAAAAATCAGTTATAAAATAAGTGGGATAACCTTAAAAAAGAATGACAAGTTTGATACAAGTTGTTAAAAACAAAAATCGGTCGAGGATGATATAATATAAAACACATGATTGATGCATATAATATAAAAAACATGGTTGATGCATTAAATGAATAGTGAGATAAAAAACAATTAATGTGAATATTTTATCAAGTAGAAGTTTTATTTTTTTATTCTATAATATTTTATATTAATTTTTAGTGATCATGGTAACATTTCATAATAATTTTATAATAAACTCAAATATAAATTTCCACATATTCATCAAAATATTTTAAAATATAATTCTCTACATGAGATTTAATACAAATATATTCATACAATCACAAAATAAACTAAAATAATAAAATGTCTCTATCAATTCAATGAGGAGTCACATCACTTGTTAGATCTTTGCTTAAGTGTAACACACGATTATTGTAGATTTCAAAAATAGAATAAACACCATACACAAAATAAGGGTAAGTTATAGAGTTTAAATAAATGTATATTCATAAATTAAGTTTTTATCTCAATCAAACTACAAACATCAGACTTTCATGATTTATCTCATATATCAAAATTGTCATTATAACATCTCCATCTCTACAATAACTCATATCATACAAATACTGACCCACATACAAAGAGACTTGACTCTCTATTTCCTAAAGACTCGTGCATTGAGTTAGACTCAAAGGTTTTCACCTGTCATACAACTCCAAACTGTCAATCCACACAATCCTCAAATCAATGAATCATCAATCTTGTATGACAATGTTATTTTCCTAAGACTTTTCTGACCATTTATATTCAAACTGCAGTCACTCAGTTTGGACTTCTATCGACTCTCACCACCTAGTAATCTTCATCCATGTGATTCCAATATACTAGTGGAGTCTGAATACCTCATTCTCAACAAATCCTCAAACAATGCATATCCTAACAATATTAACACGGGTATCTCCTTTCCTGGAGATACTATGTTTCGATCACCATTCCATATCATTCACAACAGCTCATTCAATCCATAACATCAAAACATACAAGGATACATCTCACATCAAGACAGTAATTATTTACTAAGCATTCAAATGTCTACTATTCCCACAAGTTTAACTAACATAAAATTAGTCATTTTATCAAACTATACAAAATTTCATTATCACTATTAGATAAAATTTCAAATCAAAACTACATCTCATTCCATAATTAAGTACTCTAAGATAATTTATTATTGCAGACTTTTAAAGACTAACTTCCCCTATCAATTCATACTTAATAAAAAAAAGTAGTTATAATATCTGTTAAAAATATTCAAACTAGCTTCCCTTACCTGTCTAAGAAAAGAATCACCTACAAAAGACTTGAAGCTACCGCTTGTAAGGATAACTCAACTTGCAACTTACAATTTTGATTAATGATTTGAACCTATCATTAGGATCCAAAATGAGCAAAGATCATTCTTGATGTCTCTAAGACTACATGCAAGAAAGTGCTCGCAAAAATTCTTTTTACAAAAACCTTGAACTGTTTAAGAGCAGAGGAAATTGATACTTACCAAAACTAAAATGGTAACCCGCTAAACTTGCTCTACCCAATACCAGAAATTAGATGAACTTTTGAATCTCTAATCTGAATAAAAAAGAGATGAAGAGTCTTGCGATGGTATCGAGGGTTAAGAAAGGTTGGACAAGGATATGATAACTATGAACAAAAAAGAACAAAGAATATGATAACATGGAAGAAGGTTTTTTTATTGAATGTATATCTCTTTGTTTACAATAACTCACTTAATATAAAATTCTAAGAAACTAAATATGAAAATTATTCTAAATAAATACATTTGATATTCTCTGATATTCTACTGATATTTTATGATACTCCCTTGATTATCTTTGATATTCTTATCGATATTCTCTGATATTCTCTTGATTATCTCTGATATTCTATTGATTTGATTTGTTTCCATAATAATAATATTCTAACACTCCCCCTCAAGGTGAGCAGTGGGATCACCGATGCTTAACTTGCTGAGGACATGGGTAAATGTATTGCTTGTAACAGCTTTGGTGAAAATGTCTGCCAACTGATCTTCTGATTTTACAAACGGAAGCTCAATACTACTATCCTCAATCTTCTCCTTGATGGAGTGTCTGTCCACTTTAACGAGTTTGGTTTTGTCATGTTGTACAGGATTCTTTGTTTTCATAGCTTCTTGTCATTCGCCCTTCTTACTGACTTCATGAACTGTTTTGGGAATAAGAAAAGCTCTTGCAATGTCTGTTACTCCTTCTTTGGTTATCTTCATAGGATACTTGGAATTCCGAGAAACATGTTCTGGAGAATATCGATCAGGTGGTACCCCTCTGTTTCTTCTTGGCGGAAGTGTGAAAGGCTCTGATTCTGGTGCTAACCTGTCACTGTTAGTGACTTCATTCATAATAGGAGACAACTCAGTTGGAAGTGTGAAAGGCTCTGGTTCTGGTGCTAACCTGTCATTATTAGTGACTTCATTCATAACAGGAGACA
>Ga0099825_1008145_pt1 | contig 12524 bp, 4 predicted proteins | sample SiratroredBW_FD_76838 | JGI IMG/M metagenome (GOLD analysis project Ga0099825, IMG submission 76838) | Root nodule microbial communities of legume samples collected from California, USA - Siratro red BW | ecosystem: Host-associated > Plants > Roots > Nodule | place: USA: California | collected...
AAAAAAAAAAAATATATATATATATATATATATATATATATATATATATATATATATATATATATATATATATATATATATATATCACATGAATTATGTATTGCCGTTTAAACTATTAGATGCTATATTTAATGTTATTCAACTACCAACATATTTGAATTATTGCTTAAGACTTCATTTAAGTGAGAGAGACTTCCAAATACATTTTTTTGACTTTGTGACATTCAGCACTTAAATGACAATATGTGATGTTGATGCATGATCTCGATAAAATTTGTTGGAAGAAACATGAAATATTTTCACTCAAACAATAATAAGGTCACTTAAATTTTGATGAATAAGCCATGCATACTTTTTATATAACTTATTGAATTATATAATTAGTCTTCTTATACAAATTTTGATATCAAGTTTATAACGATAATCATAAAGAGGGATGTTTCACTCAAATCTCTAGTAATATAAAATTATTCAGACGAAAAAAATTTATTCAAACTATCTATAAGAACGTGTGTTAAAAATACATCATAAAAGAAACATAAATTACCACACCTTACTTTTTTTATTAATAAATAAATTTAATATTATTTTCATATATTGTATCGTGACAGAAATAAGACTAATAGGGGAAATGAAAGATTTAAAAGGAAGAAAACTAAAATAATTTTTTGTAATCTATTAAAGAATTATTGAATAAGAGAGTAAATTAATTATATTTTAATCTAAAACTATAAAGACCTACAATTTTTTTTTTGAAATTCCTCGTTGCTTATAAAAGAAATGATTAAATTGGATTATTTTGTTTCCTCCCCTTTCAGTGGAATCAAATAAAGATGGTTTGGAGATTTCAGCTTAAGATTTGATTTTGATTTTCTTTGACAAATAGTGAAGTATCCATTAAATGTAATGTGAAGTGTTTTGGTGTTTTTCAACACACACAATTAATTACTCGCTTTAGGGTTTCGGTTTTCTATCTTTCTTTAAATAATTCAGGAAGAAGTTGGTGCAGTGCACACAATTAATTCTATATATATATATGACCTTTTTTTTATCATATACAATTTTTTTATGATGCTATAATATCTATATTCTCTCATAATTTAAATTTCTCCTTATTTATTTCCTAGTTATATCCAAAAGGACAGTCAAAGTAATGAGAAAAAAAAAATATCAAATGATTTTTTTTATTAAAATTCGATAGGTACGTCCTAACCTGTGTACCATCAATAATTCCTATGTGTCATCAATCATTCAATACACTCTGTTCTTTGTTTTCTAATTAATTTTTAGATTATTTTAATGAAAATTATTTTAAATAGCTAATAATTAATAATTAGGGTTGCAATCACGGCTTATCTTGCTACTTTTCACCGTCACATGGGACTAGTTAGAACCCCACTTTCTACGCGATGTGAGGAAAAGTTCGATTTTTTTTTTTTTTTGAAGTAGATGTTTATTTATTTTAAGGATATAAGATGTAATTTGTATTTTTTATAAAATATTGAAATGATAAGTAGGAAATATTAGAAAAATAATTAAAATTAAATTATGTACAAATCAAAAATAAAAAATTAGATAAAATATGTGAACTAGTTTTTATAAATTAGTTTCTGTATAAATTATTTCTACTTTATGATTTTATTAAGCCATATATGAACTTGTTTTTTTGACAAATCTATAGCATGGTGTTTCATGAATGTTATTCTAATTAGTAATTTCACAGCTCACCTAATAACGATATCATATTAAAGAGTAAAAACAAAAAACTTGCCATGAAAAAAGGGGAAAAGACATTAATTTATCTATATTTATATGTGAAGTTAGTTCAGCAAAACAATGTCGGCAATAGTAAAATCAACTCTTATATTTATATTCAGATGGAAGTTGTTTACAATAATATTATTTAACTCAAGTATAATTGTATGGATAAAATATACCTCAGATTTATAATTTATTATCAAATTTATGAGAATTATATTATTAATATTTATTATTTTTTTTAAAGAAGGGTTACATTAACTGAAGCATATACACAAGTGGTTCGATAGCTGGATTTTTTTTTTAATTATGATTTCAGATTTGAATTTCAATTTTAGACACAAAGTCATAATTAAAGTATCACTTTTTCTATGCTGATAAAAAAAAAAAAAAAGTATCACCTTTTCTAGAAAAAGAGTACTATAAAAAAAATAAAAGTGAAGTATACATAATATGGTAGTTTATGGACATAATTATGAGATCAACTTCCCCACCCCTTTGTTAGATAGAAGACAACTCATAATAATTGTACCACCAGGCTCCTCCATTAACGATTTGACGCTACAATTTACTCTGTTCAGTTAACAATGATAAAGTAGCTGAAAAAACTGCAATATCACTCATATATTATTACGAGAAAAATATTTATAAAAACAATTAATTGAATTTTCAATAAATATTAATTGTTAAAAAATTATTTGTATTGATAGTATAGTGTATATTTTTTTATCTAATAGTTATTGATATAAATTAATGATCGTGGTCGAAAATAATGATAAATATCCTCAGTAATTTTGAATGTAAACAAAGTATATTACAAATAAATAAATATTAAATTTTAAATCTCAAATTTTTTATCCTTTTATAAAATAATACTTTAATTTTTAATTATATCTTAAATAATCGTCCTTAGGTTTTATCTTTATTCTCAAATAGATACTATAAACTTTAATATCATTTCAATTTATATCTTAAACTTTACGTTCTTAAAATTGACAGCTGTAACTCAATTTCATTTTATATGTCAATCATGCATTGTTTTTTTTTTCTTAGTCTTTTCTTACAACTACTTTTTCATGTTTTTGAATATAATAAAATATGAATCTAGAAAAATAATAAATAAATAAATCTTGATTTAATATTTTGTTATAAACTTTTTAAAGTAAATTTTTATTACGTTTGAAAGTTATTAATAAAACTAAAACTAATAAATGGCTAACCTTTAAAATAATGAACTTGCTGTGGTTTTTTCTTTATTGATAGTTTTATTCGAATTTAATATAAGAGACTATTTATAGAGGGATAAATTTTAGAAGTAATTAAAATTAAATTAAAATTAAAATATTATACAAAAAAAAAAAGACAAATTTAAGAACAAAATCAAAGTTTTTTTTTTTAAAATTAAAGGTTAACAAAAAAATTAAAATGAAATGAAACTTTAAAAATGTACTTATAAAAAGATAAACTTTAAGGAGATTAAATGCATTTTTATCTGAATAGAATTAAAGATAATTTGTTTATAAACTAACTTTAAAATTATCAAATCTAAAGTTTAAGGATTGTGTCCTAGATAGTTTGTATCTTATATTCTTAATTTGGTAAATCCACATATCAATCTTGTGTCTAATTTTCCGAGGACAATCTCAAGTTTTATAGCAGAAGTGCAACACTATGCTCCTCGTATTTCTGTGAGAATATTTCAGTTGCAGGCATGCTTAGAAAACTGATAACTACTGACATGAGTTATGCAATGAAAATATATTTTAGTGTTTTTTTTTTTATTCTGAAAGTGGATAAACACTATAAAAACCATACAAGAAGCTTATGCTTCGGTATTCCGATATTGATTATTACTCTTTGCAAGTGAAAAAGGAGAAAGCATAAAGTAATTAAGCAAAGATATAGATGAAGAAATTCATGGTTTCTTAGTACTTGGTTGCATTTTACGCGATAACCATGACTAAGAAGGTGACTTGGGAAGTGGTGGAAGCAACACGGCTCTGCGGCACAGACCAAAGGGCCATCCCTCGCAGTGAGAAAACTCCTCAATCACTGAACGTTTCCAATGTTTGGACAGCCGAAGGTCGTTGAAGCTTGAACATCGTGAAAGGTTTGTCTTCACAGAATAGAATGCTGTTCCACTGGGAGAACTCGAACAGCGTGAGAAACAACTTTTCACAGACAAAAACTCTTCTCCTTCGTCGTTTTCTTCATCAGCCTCCACCCTTTTCTGCGGTGCCACTGCCTCAGTCACGTAAAGTTGTTTCGTTGCAGGAGAGTATACCCAGGAAAAGCTGTGTCTCAACACGCTTGCCTTGTGCTTCTGTTTCTCCATTGTGCGGTTTATCACTGCTGAGATAAACACCTGGAAACCAAGGAAACAAGAACCAACCCTAATAGTTTTATCCTCAAATTTTTTGACAATGCTGAGACAGTTTATATAATGAACCATGGTATGTGATTTTGTTTCAGATTAAAACTTTATATAATGATTTTTACTATTAATTTATTTGTTTTAAAATAAAGGCATTTAGTCACAAATACTTATCTCAAAATCAATTATGATAGAAATTATAACCTTCCAAAATCAATCACGTTCAAAATTGATTCTGCGCTCAAAAAAACACACTTACTTCTTGTTCTTCGTCAAAATCGCTCACTGGGTACTCATCCTCAAAACTTGAAGTTGAAAGGCGTGCACCAAAAGTTTGGCAACTGGAGAATACTTCCTTAAGAGTTGCAACAATGTATTTGCATATCTTGGGTTGGTTTGGTGGCTCCTCGTGGTAGAACACACCCATGTGGAAATTTATGCATCATTTTGTCAGATATGAGCATAGACATATATAAGGCACTATCAATTCTCTAGATTTGATGTTCGAATTGACCTGCTTCATTGATAGTGGCCCAGCAGCGTACTGGGAGCCCTAAAAGTTCTCTGTACTTTAAGGTAAAGACAAACATAAAAGGGCCTAAAGACATTTTAACTAATGGCAATAATATTCAATTTAGGATTCAAATGTTTATTTGACAAGGGTAAGTGATTTGGTTGGGAGATTTTTGTATGCACTAGGAATTTAGTATCATGTCAACAAGTAAGTATATGACATATGAAGTCTTTTTGGGCATATGAAGTCTTTTTGGGCGTATTATGGCTGTGGTACACATAGAAATGTCTCCACTTGGTAACTTTCAACAATTTGTTTATTTCTGAGCCTAGAGATAGTGCTTAATGAGTGTTACACTTTAAGTTAAAGTCATCGTTAATGGGACGTGCTACCGAATAAATACTGGTACTTGATAAATCCAATTGGATTGGTTATCCTCCAATTGAAGTTATATATCCGGAAAAAACCAGAAAGGGACAAGAGCTTCGTGACATGTTAGGCTAAATGACCCTATGGTATGCCTTGAAATTGGCTCACAGGGTATGATGATTTTGATCAGAAAAGGACTTCAAGGAAAATAAAGGAAAATTATGTGATGTTATTATATGCTGTAAAAAATGTGGTTTGTGCTGGGAAAAGGAAAAATTATGTCAAGAATTTGGTTCATTCCATTTAAACAATTAATTATGGATCAGATTCAGCCTAGTCCGAGTTGATGAACTTTAAAGCATGAATATGGGCCCAAGCGGATACAGATTCCCCCCTTTGATCGCTGGTTTTCTTCCACGAGTTTTTGCCGCAAGGAGTTAACTTTGTACCGATCAAATATTGGATACTCATGGGAGTATTCTAGAAGTTTTAAATAAAGTTTCACATTGACTAAATAGCAAAATAAAAATATTTTGTCTAACAATTATAGGATTAGTTCTTTACTTCGTCCACAAGTTTCACTTGATTCTACCTTATTTTTATAGATCACTTTCTGATAATTATGCTTAGAGTGCTTAATTGGTAGTTTCACCATTTAAATACTTCTTTACATTGTGTTACGTTTGACAAACATTAAACTAAAAGTGAGATAAGTAAAAAGTGTGTCTGGCAAAAATAAGATAATGACTAAGTCTAAGTCGTTATTATTCATCGAGAGAGATAATGACCAATCTTGAACACACCGATAAGTAATCCCCTTTTAAAATAGTAAATTCTATAATCAAAATAACATCAATCAGAAACTAAACCTATGTAAAAAATAACAAAATAGATTACACTTCAAGACCATATTTCCAATTCAACTAAAATTATATAGGTTTAAATTGTATATATTTTAAAATATAAGACTTAATTACATTCGTAGTTTGTTTTCTAAATGTTGAATTTGTGTTCTTGATCAGCAAAATTTCATGTATAACACGATGCTATTCAAGAAGTTAGAACAGCCACAATGGTTATTGAACAGTTTAGCCTAAGCAGCGTAAGTTGCAAACTAAACCCAAGTAGAAAAAAGTAAATGAATATGCTAGACTTAAGGACCATATTTAACTCCCGATGAACTAAAAGTACATAGATTTAAACTAGGGTAACATGACAAACTTTTGCTCGAATCCTAACCCATTTTGACGACATAGCAGGGGTGGTATAAATATAACAACATTTTCCTTTAGAGAATATAACTTAAATGAAACATGTAATCAGTTATTAATTAGCTCATGCTTGGTAGTATTTTAATCTTATTGAGTTGAGAAAACAAAGTGGGTGATATAACGACTACGACTACATGTGACATACATATACATTTTATTGTACATGTATAAATGTAAGTATGATGACGATGGATAGAAAGGAAGGGAAGTGGACAGAACAGTTTGATGAAGCATCAACACGGGAGGAACAAGAATGATACTGTGAGTAGGATTCCAAGTCCCACAGATACAACGAATAATGTTATCAGATTGCTTACAACAAAACAACTTCCTCATCAGTTAAAAGTCACCTTTGCTCAGTGTTTTAGACCCGATCTTGGTGGAAAATCCTTGGCACTGAGGTGAGTCTGTCAAAAACTGCATTTTGACCAAAACCAAGTCCTAAATGACCATTGGGAAAATTCTTTGTTCCCCAGTTCATTTCCTACACAAAAAAACATGTTGAAGAATAGTGGTATATTTGAGCTCTTGTGACGGCAGCTCTGGTTGATAACGTTACATTTGGTGTTTGGTTATAGGACTCATGAACTAGTAATACCAGAGACCCATGGAACGATCACCGGTGCAGAAGGGTGCGAATTTCGATACCATTCAGGATACTTATCCTTAAAATTCAGTCGAGGTTTCTCAGCCTGGATTCAAATAATACATTAGAGTACATTAGCAAGGTGAGGAGGGCAAATAAAGGATCAAAAGGAAATATTTTAAACCAGACAATATATGAAAACTCAATAGTATTTTCCTAAATCAGATAATAAAAGTATAGAAAGCTAGAATTGGGTAGAACTTACATATTTCAGCCAACATTCCTGATGTTTGTGCTGGTAAATATCTGGAGAATGACACCCAAACTCAGATGGGCAATAAACCCAGATATTGCATTTCTTTTCACCTTCTTTGGCATGTTTTGCATGATCCAAGCAAGCTTGACAGCAATCAGCTGCACTATCCTTGTGGTGTGTAAGACCCCATCTTACTGCAGAACCATCATAATCTGTATGAAGTTCAGCATGGCACTCGGGTGAAAGGGGCCTGCCAGGAAGAACCTCCTCCTCTGGAGAGAAAGTATACTTGGTAAGTCCAAAGAATTAATCTGTGCAAGAAATAAATATATATATGCACACCACCAGATTCTATCATGGAATGATGCGTTGTTAACTGATTCCTAAAAACCACTCAAGTGATGAATTTTCTACCAACCAATATTGCAGGCAATGCATGTTAAGGAAGACTACAATAGGATAAAAAGGATATTACGACTGATATTACCAAACTCCTCTGCACCCTCAGGTTTGTCATCATGTTCTTCATTGGCAACTTGAGCAGGTATCCAAAGGCCAATTTCTTCACAAAGCAAAGCCCAATCAGACTCCAAGGCTCTTACTAGTATACCTAGGAAGTTGAAATAATATTATGCACAGGGTGTCAAACATTTGTAAAACATCCATTACCAGTTTGCAAAGAATATAATCTTAAAAGTACCACACGGAAAACTCCTCAGTTACAGACGATAGAAAATCAATTTTCATACCAGCTTCTTCGTGAGGAATGCTTGAATTGGAAGTCCCCTTCACAAGAGCCAACTTGACCTCTTCCAGTTTTTCCTTGCGCCAATTCTCAACTACTTCTGTATTTATGAAAATGTAATATCACCAGAATGAGCATATATGAGTTGTGTTACAAACGAATTAGGAAGACGATTACAGATGGAGTGTTTGATCACCCCCGTCACATCCAGTGAGAAAAGGAAAAAAACAAGCATTATAAACCCAACGCAATCAAGACATCTTAAGCTCTTGATTTTCATCACAAACATTTTATGTGCCTGTACATTTTAACACCTTAATAGACAAACCAGTGATCTCTATCTCCCTCTATGATTCAGGATGACAAATGACATATTTAAAATCCAATTAAGTAGATGTTGCCAACTAAATAGAAACAAATGTTAAGTAGTTTCTCGGTCTATCATCTGTCTAAATGATTTAGTGCCCAAAATATATAAAAAAAAATAATAATTCAAACTATCTTCACTAATTTTGTTGTTTAATCAAGTAATATATTATAAGCATTTTAGACTTTTAACTTGAGTAACTGAAAACTGAATCAATGTCCGTACTTCTTACTCAATATAAAAATTGCTCAGTTACAATTCCATGTTACATAGAGAGGGAGACAGACAGTGAGAGAGAGAGAGAGAAAGAAGACAAAGAAGAGAGATATCAATTAAGACAGTCACTCTTATCCCCTTCTATAACTTTCTACTGGATAGATTTATCCTAAAATGAAGAAAAAAACTATCCTTGTACTGAAAGTTTCTAGAATATTGGACTTATTTACAAAATCTTAAATTTATTAAAAAAAAAATTGATACATGAGTAACATGCGTCAAAATTAATGATACAATAACAAAATATATAAAACAATAAACATTTAATCATATTCTTATTGTTGCTTAAATTTTAGAAAGATTGACACAAACACTATATACTTTATGACTGATCAGTGGGACTAGTATAAATCATATTCAAATTGAAGGAAGAAAACACGAGAGAGATCTTCACCAATGAGCCACGAGCCAATAATGCATGGAACTTGACATCACCTTCAATCAAAACCTTAATACTAGTTTGTGGGTCTTTTTTATTTATGTTACTCAACTTGTCCATTTCTACACAATGCAAGACTTCAACTCATATTTCAACTCCAACAATCTACCCCTCAACTCTGATATTGTACTCATTTGAGTCAGTTATCAAGACAAATTGACTCTGGACCACTTGTTAGGCAATTTCAGAGAGAACAGGAGCCAACACAATAAAAGAATTTAATATCAACTTCAATCCAAAACTTAATGTTATAAGTTTGTTAGTTTTTCTTGCTTATATGTTACTCAATTTGCCAAGTTTTACATAATGTGAGATTTCAACTTATACTTGAATTCCAACATGATGAAGGAGTGTTAAGTCTCACATCACTATAAAGAGATCTCCCAACTAAAACTAAATAAGGAATTTTTTCATGTTCCTTCCTTTTCGTATCTAAAGTTATAATAGAATCTCCATTCTCATAGATTACCACAATTATAACTTAGCATAGGACTTTCTATTGAAAAGAGGGATCTCATTATTTATTGCAAAAGAGGGGTGCATGAGGCGGACTGATCAAGGTTAACAGGAGAAAAAACAAGAACTTAAATGCAATTCCTTAGTTTTCATACAACTCTTAGCATAAAAAGTGAGATAGAGCTATAAGACCAGTAGTTGGTGCAATTTTGTCGTAATAACGAAGTAAACACAAGAGACTAGCAATTGATTGCAAAAACTAAAAAGTTCAGTAAGGAGATTGAAAACGCAATTTCATAACTGAAAAGCCAAAAGCCAGTTGTAGTAAGACACGCCTCAGGCAGCAAGAAATTAGAGTGCAAATCATATCCCATGTCAGCTTAGCAAGAATGTAAACACAATACTTAATAACAAGTGTTATCAAATTCAATACGAAAAATGCATTATGCTCAACAACGTTTATACCTACAGATGTAGTATAAATAGGATTCGTATCCACAAAATTTACAAGCATACACTCACCTCGTTCCTTGGCAATATCTGCGCTACTGGAATTCAAGCCCCTTAGTCTCTGCAAGATCTCATCAATTATGTTCTGTTTCAAATGCTGGGGCAACTCAAACGCCACAGTTTCACTCGAAGACTCCCCCTCTAAAGCCTTCACCTTTTTGCACAACGATTTCACAACGTTAACTTCAGCTAGCTTAAACCGGAAGCAGATAAAGGGTTCACACTTCTTACCCACTTAATTAGCTCCACGGGTTTAAATTCCCTGCGGATTTGCATTGACTCTTCCATTTTCCGAATCTGATCTGGATTATACAAAGCAACTGCAAAACGACACAAAAATCAAAACCCATGCAGCAACCGTTTCCACTATTATTAAAAGAAAGAAAAATCGAAGCAAGTAACTTACCGTTGCGGGAAACGTTACCGGAATAGATATAAAGAGAAGCATAAAGAGAGCGAAGAACGTAGAGAGCAACGGCAATGTTGAAGAAGCACACTAAGAGAGTGGTTTTCTTGTAGGAAAAGACCCACTTCCCTCTCGCCATATTCCTCTCTCCCTCTCTTCTTCATCCCACCATTGCAAACTTCCTCCTTTTTATGGGGAAAAGCCTGCTCCAACTACTTTAATCTGAGATCGAAGAATCGAAGAAAACCTCAAGTCACAAGCTTGCGCCACCAATTAGCGATTTGCTTTGTTGAATTTTATTTTAAAAATTCTGGTATTTTGGGTTCTGCAGTTTTGGGTGGTGATCTCTCTGATGCCTAAGGTGGAGTGTGTGGAGACATGGAAGGAACCCTGTTTGGTTGCAAATGCTATAATACACTTTTTCTCTGAGGTGGTTGGATGAGTTAGGAATTAGACGGAACACCTAATCATTTCGGTTTTTCCGCGATTTTTGATGGTGGTCATGCTAAACTACGCACAACATTTTTTTACTAACGTGCGCCTTCTTTTCAAATCAAATTCTTTTTTCCTACATAATACTTTTTTAAGGAAAATTTATTTCTTTCATATTTATCACTTTTAAAATTTCGAAGATAATATATTTCTTTTTCAGTTACTTTACTTCTATTTTTATTATGTATTCAATTTTTTTTGAAAAAGAAATTAAAAACTTTAATAAATAATTTATTAGTTAAAGTGAAAAAGCTTGTTATATAGGAACAGAGACTTTGTATTTAAGTTCTTGAAGTATAACTCCATCTCATTTCAGACGTGTAAAATTCAGTGTAACTAAATGTAATGATTTATTTTTTTAAGTTTGATTGAAGTTTTTTTTCTTTGGAAAAAAATCAATAAATTTGATATTTTTTTTAGTTTTAGTAAAAATTTAATCTAATTTTTTTTATTTTTACTCTTTTTATATTTTTGTACCTAATAATAAATATATACTGTAAACTAATTACTCTCTACTTCTTTTCAGTATTATTTAAGGTTTTCCTTTTAGAAAAACATATAATATTTTTTAACTTTTAATAAAATATTTATATTAATTTTTTATTGTGCAGGGGGTAAATTAATTAAATATAAATATAAATAATAATTAATAATAAATATTATCTTGAATTTTAAAAATAAAAAAAATAGAAACAAAAATCTTTCAAAATTACTTAAAAAATATAATGAGTATTGAATTAATAGTAATCTGTGTAATTATATCGGTTTAAAAAATGCCCATAAATGATTGATTACTGAGAAAAAAAATAATAATGATGGAATTCAATATTTTAAATTGTACTCTTTTAGTTCTCCTATCTTGCTAAGCATCGCGGAAAGTCACAACCCAATGAATAAAAAGTTTATAACACACAATTTATTCGGTTTTGCCACAAAATTACTTTTATTAATAATTACAGTAGAAAATTATTTATTCTCCGACAAAAAGAAATAAACTTTACCGAATAATAAACAGAAGGAAACAAAAATGATATTGTTTGATTTCACAAACAAAATATCAATATAATCAGTAAATAATAAATAATATCAAACAAACTATAATTCATCAAATAATATCCATAAAAATCACAATAAAATATCAAATACACGTCTAAAAGTAATTTATAACAAAAATGAAAGAAAAAAAAACTGGTATTTCCGACAAACTTTTCTATCAATAAATAGGCTAATAATCCCTTTTCCTCATATGTTTTGTTTTAAATTTGTAAAATTATATAGAAATTTCTTTATTGTTCTGTTTAGTCTTTAGCTTATTTTAACTTTGATCTATGTGTAACAATTTAGAAAATTTCTTATCTGAATAGAAATGGTAAAAGTAAAATGAACATTTTGATTATTGTATTATAAAATTAAAAACGTGTATTTATAAAAAAAACAAATAGTCAAGACTCATTTCTTCTCAAATCATCATCTTTCCAAAACCCTTAACTCTCTTTGTTCTCTGGCTTCTCTCTGCGTCTCTGCTTCCGTACCTCATCAATTTCTCAAGCGAAACTCACAGTTGGACTCATATGGTATCTAACACCTGTGATATCTAACTCTATATGAGTCTACTGTAAGTGTCTTACAAAATATATATATATATATATATATATATATATATATATATATATATATATATATATATATATATATATATATATTT
>Ga0099825_1008146_pt1 | contig 12523 bp, 3 predicted proteins | sample SiratroredBW_FD_76838 | JGI IMG/M metagenome (GOLD analysis project Ga0099825, IMG submission 76838) | Root nodule microbial communities of legume samples collected from California, USA - Siratro red BW | ecosystem: Host-associated > Plants > Roots > Nodule | place: USA: California | collected...
AAATAAATAATATTATATTTTTTATAATATATATATATATATATATATATATATATATATATATATATATATATATATATATATATATAATACAAGGGATGTTAAACTATATACAAGAGCAAAAGGCAATAAATGAGAGATTACAAAACACCAGTTATAGAGTATTCTTAATAAGAATCCTAAATACTAAATAGTCTACTTTTAAAATATATATTAGAAACCTCCCAAAAACCTGTTTGTGCAAATTTAGGACTATCCTATTAAATTTTCGTTCAACAAGCCTTTAATATACATTAGTATTAGCATTACCATCATATGTAACTTCACATCCTACATATTGTTTGTGTTGAGCATAAAGATATTACATAGTTCAAATACAAGCACTTAGGTGGTAAGTTCATCAGAAAAAAGACATAAATTTGTGAGCTTTAGTATGAATTTAACATATCTATTTTTTTTTTTCTATCTACAAATTCAATGCAATATCAAACCAAATGATTTCTCATTTTTTTTCCTAAACACACCCACTCCTAATTTCTTGCATAAGTGTACATGTCACTTACATTACAATACAATTATAAGGTTCACCCAATTATAACATTTAGACCACATTCTATATGACCATAGAGATGTTAACAACACATACTCCAGGTAAAAGCATTTCACTTTTAATGCAATTTTGCATCCCCACATCATATGGAGAGAGGGACTTTGCATTTCCTGTGTTACAGTTATATGTTGATTTTGTGAAGAAAACTCTTCTCAGTAGTTATCACTATTCTCACTTGTCCTCTTTGTTTATATGGGACAAATTTCTTAGCAACTTATTTTATATAATAGGTTTCCACAATACATTCCTTATGTTGTTAGTCCAAGTAATCCTAGATAAATTCTAATTATTTATGATTTTTTTAGATATTTTTGTTAGTTTGTTGGAGTTACTATCAATTGAATTAATTAAAATTAAGATAAAAAATAATATAAAAATATTGAATTAAAATTTAAAAAAGCTAAAACGAAAATAATAAAATCTAATATTTTATAGATATTTTTAACTGATTAATTATCATAAAAAAATAAATGATAAATTATTTATTTTATATTTTATATTTTTATAATAATTTTAAATTTAATTTTGCATAAAACTAGTTAAATTAAAATTAAAATTTTAAATTAAAATTTTAAAAAATAAAATAAAATATTTTATAAGTATTTTCAACTACTATTTATAATAAATAAATAATTAATAAATTATTTTATTTTATATTTTTAATAAATTTAAGTTTGTAATAAATTGACAGTTCTCCTTCCCAATACATCTGTTGCCAGTTCTCAAATTTCCAATACTTATTTTATTTGAATTTGTTCTTTCCCACTACATTTTTATTCAAGAAAATTGTATCCTTAATTACATCAATAAAGCTTACCACTTACGAGTTGCCGCATAGGCGTTTTCACAGGTGTTTTCCACCTTTCACAGGAAGATACTTTTACAGGTGTTTTCCACCGGTCAAACTATATTTTTCATTAGAATTTCTCGCTTATTCCAAGATCTTTTTATCAACTTCAAAGACGTCTAAAACTGCTCTGAGAGAAATTAATGTTCAAGTGTGACACTATTTCAAATATTCTCACTATAGTTTTGATAACTCAATTGTTTTTGGTTATTTTTTAAGAATTAAAGATTAAAATTGTCAATATAAAAATTCAGGAACCTTGAACACGTTATTAGACTAGAAATATATAAACCAGGAATTTATATTATATTATACAGTATGTGAACAGTACACCGTAGGTTTATGGATGGGAAAAATTTAACTTCTTGTAGTGATAAAACTTTGTCTAGCTAGCTGCTTGGTTTAAGATTGCACCATGCAAAACACGTTGTTTTCCACAAAGTTCCCCTAAAATTTCACCCTGCTTGTATTCCCAAGCCAAACATATACGGGTGGGAGAAATTTTAACATCACTATTCACATTCAATACCCATTTAACATTTAACATTAATATATATTATTATTTTATTAATAAAAAAAATTCTCAAATAAAAATATTTTTTAACAGTGTCAAACTCTCGTTTTCCAAGATATACCTAACATTATAAGTAACAAGAATATCATACATATAACTTGAAATGTCATAAAAATACATGTATCACATCGATACATAGTGAAATGGGGCGGTGCGCTTCAGCCGCAACCACGTCGCTTTAGAAACGCAAAGGTGGTCGGCGTTGTTCTAACCAAACCATTAGTATTCACTTCAACCTGTTTACTGATCCTAGTGTTCATATTAGTGTTCAATTATTGACATCAAATTAGCAAATATTTTATATTAAAATATTTAGTTTTCTTCCCACTCTAGGTTGGTTTGAGATACGAAATGTAGTCTACCTGCTACACACGTATATCACCATGAACAAACAAGACAAGACAGTAATGATTTGGACACAAAAGTAGTTTCTACTTATAAAATGATTGTGCAGTATATAAATGGTATAATTGTCCAGTATAAGAATACGCATTCCTTTCCTGATTTTCTTTCAACACTTTATAAGGCTTACTCGCTCGACAATTACAGTGATAACTTTGAAATAGTCTATCTGCTGATGTATTATTTTTTCTGTCAGACACGAGTTTTCTCCTTTTTACCTTTTGAATGGAAAACTAATGGGCAACGCACAGACAAATGAAGTATGTAGAAACTAATGATAGTGAAGTGTTGAAAGAGTCTGTTTTTTATTTATTTTTTTGGGCAAAATAATCATATACATCGATAGGAATGTATACGGATACCCTAATCCATATACAAACAGAAGCTATGAACAAATATGACATCATAAACATTAATCACAAATATATTCCTCATTTGTAACAGTAAATGTATTATTTATGTGAATGGAAATCAAGTTTATTTTATTTTTATTATCTTAAATATAATTTTAATTATAATTTTATATTTTCCTTAAATCTGAAAATCTAACTCGATACAATTGTTATAATAATATAGGAAAATTACATTTTTCAATTAGTACTCTTTTTTATCATTTATTGTTTACCGTAAAACCTAGGCAGCTAATATAACACTGCCTATACCATATACTGTCCTTTTCATTCTTTCTTAGTTGTCATCTTCCCTTCTTCCCTCTTTGAAGGAACACTTTTGTGTGCCACTTATAAAACCCCCTTCCGTCCTAGTATGTGTTTCACCAAATTGGTCATTCCTTCTCATCTTATTGTCTTGCTCCCTCTTTTAGTGTCATTCTGTATTACCTCCAAATGAGGCTTACAATAAGAACACCACATCCTCTCCCTTCAACCCAAACCAAAACCCTAAAACCGATTTGCAGAGTAACAACAACAACCCAATCAACCAAACCAACATACCTCTGTAATGGCATGCAACAAGCCGCATTACATTTAGAGAAAATGATACACTTAGAAGGAGGAGACCATAATAACATCAACGTTCCCTTCATGCAATCATCAAAACTCGCGGAAAGGTGGAAGGAGTACCATGGCATGAGCAATTGGGATGGCTTGCTAGACCCATTAGACGAAAGCTTACGAGCTGAAATCCTAAGGTACGGTCATTTCGTTGAAACTGCGTACAAATCATTCGAGTTTGATCCTTCCTCCCCCAACTACGCAAACTCCAGGTTCCATAAAAAATCTCTTTTTGAAAGATGTGGTTTACCTAACACGGGTTACAAAGTGACCAAGTACCTGCGTGCCACCTCAGGCATTCAGTTACCTAGTTGGGTTGACAAAGCACCAACATGGGTAGCAAAACAATCGAGCTATGTCGGATATGTTGCAGTGTGTCACAACAAGGAAATGATAAAAAGGCTTGGTAGACGGGATATTGTGGTGGCGTACAGAGGAACCACCACATGCTTGGAATGGTTGGAGAATTTTCGTGCCGCTCTCACCAACCTCCATATCTCATGCAACAGTAAGAGAGCCTTTGAAAATAGTGAGGTGATGGACGGAAGTGGGGCCATGGTAGAAAGTGGGTTCTTGAGTCTATACACCTCATCATTTTCCACAAACACCTCGTCACTGCAAGAGATGGTGAAGCGCGAGATTTCCAGGATCCTCCAAATCTATAGCGGGGAACAACTGAGTTTGACCGTTACGGGTCACAGTCTGGGAGCGGCATTGTCCACGCTCACGGCGTATGACATCAAAACCCTCTTTCCTAGACTGCCGGTGATGGTCATCTCTTTTGGCGGCCCCCGTGTCGGCGACAGGAGATTCCGACGACAGCTGGAGAGGCAAGGGACCAAAGTTCTGCGGATAGTGAACTCTGAGGATGTCATCACGAAGGTTCCGGGATTTGTGTTTGATGATGAGGTGGCGAGCGGCGGAAGGGTCGGCGTGGCTGGGTTTCCGGGGTGGGTACAGAAGAGGGTGGAGGAGGCACAGTGGGTGTACGCGGAGGTTGGGAAGGAGCTGAGGTTATGTAGCAGGGATTCTCCCTACCTAGGAAATACTAACGTTGCCACATGTCACGAGCTTAACACCTACTTGCACCTTGTTGATGGCTTTGTCAGCTCCACCTGTCCCTTTAGAGCCTCCGCAAAGAGGTTTCTCCGACGCTGACCGCCACCACCGTCGGCCACTCTTCTCCCAAACCACTGATTAATTAATTAACTGAAAAGAGATGTGTTAATATTAGGCTTTTTTTTTTTCACTTGGTGTACTTTTTCGTTAATGCTCAAAATAGAAAAAAAATTATTTATTTTATTAAAATGATAAATTTTGTTCAGTTAAATAAGATTTTAAATTAAGAAATTCATCTAATGAAGTATGATTTCAGGTCAGTAAAATAGAAGTAACGTGGTCACGATTTTAATTAAAAATATTAATTAAAATAGTTTCTCTATATGTAATTATTTTTTAATTAGTTGGCACTATATTTTTTAAGCTTAAAAATTAACAAAAAAAATTAATAACAATAATTACATAATAATTATAATTAATAAAACTTTAACAAAAAAAAATTAAGATAAACAAATTTATTTTAAATTAAAGTAAATTAACATAATGACGATAATAATAAAAATAATTTTAATTAAATTCCTGTGACTTTAATTTAAATATTAATAATAAGAATAATTTTAATTAAATTCATATAAATTTAATTTAAACGATAACAATAATTATTGAAATAATAGTTATAATTAAATTCACATAAATTGAATTAAAATAATAATAATATTATTATTATTTACGGATAATAAAGATGATAATAATATTATGATTATTTTCTAAATAATAATAATAATAAAATAAAAATAATAATGATTATTATAATAATAATATAATAACTTTTATAAATAAAGAAAATAATATTTAATAATATAATATTAACTATTCAATGACAATAAGTAGATTCAAGTTGCAGTTGTAGGTCACCACCTAACGTTTTCACTGATCACGAAGAGAAAATTTCCATTTACCATATGCTAATAACTTCGTAGGGTGTTGGAGAAAGTTTAACATTTTGTGACAATGATCCTATCATCTCTGGGATATGGTTCATGATTTTAATAAAGATGATAAGCACGACAACAATTCTATTCCGACATCATTGACACATCCTAATCAATCCTTCAGTAGAGCTGCTCAAACTATTTAGTTTGAGTTATGTGAAGGCATGTGTTTTTCACAAAAAAATAGGTCAGTTTATCTGCTATAAAAGAATATCACATTGACCAGGGCTACAAATTTGTGATCGTGGAGTCCAACAAAGATCATGGAGTCCAAGACAGATAGGTACGTCGCAAGATACGTAAATTATGGAAAGGGATGTCAATGACGTTACGGGCTTACCTTGTGAGTGTGGAGAATTTCAAGCTCCAAGGCTACCTCGTGCACACATGACAGTTTGTTCATATAGCTATTTAAATTTTAGCCTATTTGTTGTCCCAGTTTACACCCTCTACAACATTTTAAAGGCCTATGAGATACAATTTCATCGAGTTCAAAATCAAAATTATTGATCTCCTTACACGGGTCCAAATCTTATACCCAACCCCGACTTGAGACGAAGCAAATCCGGAAAACTAGTTACAACCCGAATACATAAAGAAATGGATGAGCCAATTCCAAATAGGCAAAAAATGTACTTATTATCGTAATGAAGGTCACAACAAAAGAAATTGTCCCATAATTATTTTATGTAATCCATTACTTTAATTTAATCAATTTATTTACTTCCCTATCAAATATTTAATCACTTAGTCATTATAATTCTTTTAAATCAAAATATTAGTTGATTATTATTATATTATTTTGTTTTAATTTAAAATAAATTTGTATGTCTTAATTTGATGAGTGCATGTTCATTTCCTCTTCCTGATAAGTGAAAATATGATAAGTTGAAGATGTTGATTTATTATGATGTGATAAATAGTTAATATTGTAGTGGATAGAGTGTCTGTTCATTTTCTCTTCTTGTGAAAACTTTAATGGTAGTGATCTGCAACTTAATCCACTTATTGTTGTTTAATAGTTAATATTATATTATTAAATATCATTTTATTTATTTATAAATATTATTATATTATATTATAATTATTATTATTGTTATTATTTTATTTAGATTTGTTAGAATATTATTATAATTTATGTTTCAATAATTATTATTATTATTTAAAATAAATTTGTATGAATTTAATTAAAATTATTATTCTTATTACTATTATTATTTAAAATAAATTCAAATGAGTTTAATTAAAATGATCCTTATTATTATTATCATTATATTATTTTGTTTTAATTTAAAATAAATTTGTATTCTTAATTTTTTTGTTAAGGTTCTGTTAATTATTATTATCATTAATCTTTTTGTTAATTGTATTTTTGAAAGAATTTATTAAATTGAAATCCTATCTAGTTGGCAAGATTTTTTGGTAAAAAAAATAATTTTTTGATTATTTTGAACATTAATGTGAAAAATTACACTAAGAAAAAAAAGCCTTAATACTAAGAGTAATTTTATTTTAACACCCTTAAATTTAACCCCTATTTGTCACTGGTAAAATTTTTTCTAAGTCTTCTTATGTGGCAAGGATTTTTGTGTCAATTAAAGAAATGTTATGTGTAAGGGCAATTTTGTCCACTCGTGCTATGTGCCAATGGCTTTAGGTGAAGATATATGAATGAAAGGTAATAATTATATATGAATCCTAATTCATATATAAATTTGTCATTATCTACAAATTTTATTTAATGTTACCTATGAAAACATTTATAGCTAATTATATCTGTAGATAATTACTTCAAAAATATTGGTAAATATTATTTACAATTTTTTTCTATATAATATTAATAATTAATTTTATTAAAATTATTAATTTTTTTAATTATTAGTACTAATAATATTATTTTATTGATAGTGAGGCGATTGATATATATATATATATATATATATATATATATATATATATATATATATATATATATAAATTTTTTTGTGTTTATTGAACAAACCAAATACTTTTAGAAATATATCATAATAATTTATGTTTGTTAGATATTTTGAGGAAGATAAACTTCGTAGGACTCAATAAAGTGTTTCATTATTAATTATTGTTGGTCCATATACAAGGATTGGGTATATTATATATTTTTCCTTACTAAAAAAAGTTGTCATTCTTTTCTTGAAGATGGATTAAGGAAGTAAATGCTATCAACAGTCCAACTTTTTTGTTTTATGTGATACCAACTTTATATGCATTATTGATCTAGAAAGATATCCGTTATATATATATATATATATATATATATATATATATATATATATTTATTGAAAAAGAAAAAAAATCCAATCATGTCTCTTCCTTCCCTCATAATATAAACATAGGAAGGGTTGATTACCTATTTTGGTCCCTAAACTTTTTATTTTTATTTTTTTACTTCTGGCTTTCGTCTCTTAATTTAAATTTTAACAAACATCACAATGAATTATGAAATTACATGAATAGCTTATTATTGCCTGATAAAAAAATGTTAAATATTAAAGAAGAAAGTTTGAAGAGGTGATAAAAAAATGTTAAATATTCATTATGAAGAGGTAGAGTATTTCATTGCTAACCCTAGCTAGGATCTGCCCATGTTGCCTTGCCTTCTCATGCGGGTACTCAATGACAATGTAATGTCCGGCGTATGGCTCATGGCACTTGGCTTCTCACAAAAATGACTGAATAAAATTCTAACCATTAAAACTGTTTTTATATATTGGATGATAATTAATCTGTCACTAAAAGTGCTTGAAAGCATTGTAATTGAGCATCTTGGCACTAGGTTTTATGGTCCATCTCAGCCTAGCTGTGTAAGGATGCCCTCCAGGTCAAATGGCAAAGCAAAAACGTACATCTATTTTGGCTTCATGCTTCATTGCATGCGCACGAAATAAAAATTTGATAATAAAAACAAATCTGGAAAAAATAAATAACAAATATAATGAATGAAGTGATGGAAAATAAATTTTAATAAAAAAATATTACATGAGTGTTTTGTCTTGCCCATGATGCACGTGAAATCATGGTTTTCAATACGGACCTAAGCAATGTAGTACACATAACTCTCACCATTGACTTTGTTGGCCAAGTTGATATAATATTTTTTCTTCCGTTCATAAGTATTATGATTAGCCCTTACAGGTATCTGTTGGCATGGTACGAATTGAGTTGAAAAGGTGAAGGTTGTTTGGGCCTAACCTACTACTCTTGTTATCGAGAAGCTGTTTGGATCCTAGTCAATGTACGACATTCAAATAATGACATGAATCTCGGTGAGTTTTCATTATGTGAAAAAAATAAACAAACAAAAATTATCTAACTAATTTAGTTTAAATTTAAATACTCTTTAAAATAAACGTTTTTAATGTTATTGATGAGAAGGTAACCTATGAATAGATAAGAATACAACATAGCATTAATAATTACATTATCATATGCTAATTATCAACAACATAAAGATAAATATGACTCAGGTTAGATTAACAAAAGAAATTTTTAAGTAATGTCATAATCAACCTCGACTACATAAATTAAGGTGGTTTAAAAGATATTTTAATACTTTGATTCAATCATTCAAACTTCAACGACATATATAAGATACTTTCTTTTTACCTTTTCCTCACTAAAATATCTTAATCTATGTAGTTAGATCATTTGGAAACTTTTATTATAATATAGATTTTTGTTTAATATTTAAAAATAATTGTATTTCACACATCATTTTAGATTTGTAACCTTAAAAGTCAGATATCATACATAAATATATCATTTCATATTTATATAAATCTACATATATCACTATATAATTAATTAAAAATAGTATTCATTCACGTATACAATCAAACACTCACTTAAACAATCAAACACGTTTGCATAAAATATATGTATATATAATAAATACAATTAGAAAAACCCAACCAAAAGTCACTTAGATAAAGTTTCACTTAATCGAAACTAATTCCGCTAAGCATGGAAATCAAAAGAAACACTCTTAAAGAGTGACTCTAATGATACTCAACTCAAGCACGTCTACCTTCTTTAGAGTGAGAGTATCTGATGGTATTTTTACTTAAGTGATTATACAAAAATTTCAGTATAAATACCCTAATATTTAGATATAACTATTTTTTTTATGTTTTCAAAATATTTACCGATCTCAAAATTGTTGGACCTTTTCTTTCTAAGCTGAGAGTTGATTTTACATGTGTCTTATGATTTAATGGAGGTTTAGATTTAAGCAAATATGAAAAAACTCAAGTTGTACTGATAAAATAAAAATTTTGGACTTGATATAATTATAGAAACGTCAAATACACACACAACTAATATTGTTCAGAATCCTACATACTTATTGTAAACATCAAAGATACATGCAAAGGCTAATCTCAATTCTACATGCACTGAATACTGATGCAACTAATGTGTTTCAAAATTTTCCCAAATTACTAAAAAATATCCCATGCAAATGTTACTCATATTATTTTTCAGTTTTTCACCAGATAACTTTACTCTTATATATAATCATAAAACTTTAAGCATAACATACAACTTCCGTCCTTCAAACTTAACAATCAAAGAAAAATGAAAAATGATGCTATAAAAGTCAATACAAGAAAAAGAGCTCTATTTTTTAAACTTCTTAACTAAGATTTGAGTAAGGTAATTTACCTTGTCTGAATTTTTAAGGTTTTGAGAATTCCTTGATCATGCGAGAAAACATCCAACATCTAGATGCTCTCATTGGAGTGAGACAATTTCTAGAATTTTGGAACTTTTATGATGTTGAATCCCATTTTGAATAAAGAGAAGTTTGATGGGAGCAAAGTAATAAGACGACATATAAAGTTTGTTTTATTATTTTCTGTTTTTTGATTTCTAGTATTTAACTTTTTTTGTATCAATTACAAGAGTTTAGGAATTAGCTAACCTACAAATATATATATATATTGTTTGATCATTTTGTACAAGTGGGTAAGATAGCGTTATTATTTGAAAGTGCTATCCTACGTAGTGCTGTAAACAAGCACTCATATCACAATCTTTAGGTTGTCTCAAATTTAATGCTATGAGAAAATGCAGTACTTTTAAACACTAAATGTCACTTAAAGCTAAGAAGATATGGCTATTGAAGTCTTTTTAGGTCCTACAAATTTTTTTTTTTCTGAGTCGTCATTTTCAGCTTTGTGTAATAAAGTAGCTAGATGCTGTAATAAGCATCATCTTAAACATGTGTGTGATGAAAGAATTAATATGGGTTGGAAAAAAGGTGAAAATCTATATTTTCCATATAATACAATAAAGTAAAAATACTACTAATAATAATAATGTTTCCCTTATTATCTTTCTTCTTTCTTCAAATACATAATTTCCACATCATTTTTGAGTAAGGTGATATTTCCTTATCTCTTCTATATTTTTAAACTTTACTTAAATTAAAAACTCTTCCATCAGTGTAAGTAAACTCATTAATATTTAAATATTATAATTTTAAATTGGGATAAACATTTGCGACCCAAATTTAAGGTTATTTCTCTAAATATAAATAAATTAGTAGACATAAAAAAAACTAAATAGTAATAAAATATTGATAATTAATTAATAATTAAACATCAATATTTAGCATTCATCCTTACCAAGTCATGAAAAGGAGAAATTTCACATGATTTTTTCTTTAAATTTCAAAATTAGTTTTCCATTTTAAAGATTTACAAGGTTGAAAATAATTATTTTATTTTTATATGTGATTTGTTTTAGGTCTATTTTATTATTTTAAATTTTCATTCTTTCATTACTTCACGTGTTGCTTGGAAAATATTAATATCAAACAAGTAATAGCATGTATCAGATGTAACTTCAGATATTGTTTACCATAATATTTTTCTTTAGAATTTAAGATATTTAAAACATACTAAATATATTACTTAGTCTATATGATATCTTTAAGTTGATATTCTCATAGTTATTAAAAAATACTATATTTTAAAGAACGACGAATATTAAACGTGATTTCAAATCTTGTTTGTAAGAAAAAATTTAAGAATTTGAATCACTTAAAAAATACTTAATTTATTACTTGATTATTATATCTTTAACTTAATATTATTCATATTATCATTAAGCTTTTTAATTTTATTTTAAATTTTCATTTATTTAATTACTTTTTTATTATCATAGATATCTACTCTGGTCAATTATCTATTATATTTTATACACATGGGTAACTTGATCCTAATTAATCTTACACGATCACTAAAACAGGGAGAAAATGACTCTTGAAGAAACTCATATTTTTTGTTTCTCTATAATTTCGTCTTGTATGATAAATGAGAAACAAAGAGACATTTATTTTAAACACATTCTGTTTTTGTTTTTAGAAAATTAAAGTAAAACTTAAAATACGTTTTATTAGGACTAAAATATTTTATTTTTCTTTCAATTTTCATCAAAGATATATATTAAGCTTTTTCATTGTATTAGGCGCACACTAAGGCTTTGTTTGGATTGGAGAAGAGATTTGAGAGAGCGAATTTGAATTGATTTGAGATGAAAATGTATGAAAAGTTGGATTGTTTAGACTAAGGGAAAGATTGTGAGAATTTAAGCGAAAGTCTATAAAAGCTTGTGAGTGATGTGATAGGTGTGATTGATAAAATAATTTCTAATAAATGAAATTATAATTAAAAATAATTTAAGATTAAATATAATTAATTTATTGGATAGATTGAAAAATTATTATTATTTTAATTGATAAAACATAAAAGTATCAATTATTTTAAAATTAAAATTAAAAATTAAAATATTATTTTAAAAATTTATTTTGACTATTAGTATAATTTTAATTTATTATTATTATAATTATTATTTATGATTTTTATTAATTTTATTATTACAATTATTATTTATAATTTTATTATTATATTTAGTTTTTAAATTAATATTATTAGTATTTTATTTTTATAACTATCTTAATTTTATTATTATTTATAAATTTAT
>Ga0099825_1008147_pt1 | contig 12519 bp, 6 predicted proteins | sample SiratroredBW_FD_76838 | JGI IMG/M metagenome (GOLD analysis project Ga0099825, IMG submission 76838) | Root nodule microbial communities of legume samples collected from California, USA - Siratro red BW | ecosystem: Host-associated > Plants > Roots > Nodule | place: USA: California | collected...
ATTTTTCACTTGTTTGAAGCTTTAATTTAGATTGAAGCAAATACGCAACTTCTCCTCCCAGTTTGTGATGCGGATGTTACATAATCTTATCAATTTACTTACTGGGCCAAATTCACAAAGCCCATAAGGGACTTGCAAATATTTTATTCTGTTTTTTTATTGTTTTTATTATTAGAAAAGTTAAACTATGATTATTAACATTACCACTGTTATTTGTGTGATCATTCTCACGTTTACATATATTACGTACTTTATGTAACAACATGAAATTCCATATTTTTCCACTGTCATAAGCTTTTGGATTATATGCTATTAGAAGAGCATATATTTTTTTATTAATTTTTGTTCAGTCCAAAATGGTGCCCACTCTGGCTTTGTCTTCCTGCACGCACATAAATTTTAACTGAATTCATAAAAGTGAATTTTATTCTGAAAATCTTTCTAAAAAGTTTCTGGAATTTCTAGAACATTACAAAATATATGATTTCGAAAATAAGCTTTCCAAAACACTTAAAATGTGTTTTCCCAAAACTTTTTAGGATAAAATTGATGGAACAAATTTTCTCAAACACATGATATTTTTCAAAACAAATTTTTTAAAATATATAAAATGTGTTTCTGAGCGAACTTTCTAAATTAAATTTTCAAAACTTAAATGGTAGTTTTAGAATAATTTTTTTTTTTCGAAATGAACTCTCTCTTCTCTGCCAATGTAGTGGCCATAATGAAGTAACAGTGATGACAATAACAGGAGCAACAACAATAGTGAGGGAGGGCATTTTAGTTCTTTTATGTTAGTATAGGAGCACAATTAGTAATATTGCAGCTGCAGAAAGAAAAATCCCACACTCTAATTTCAGTTGGCTTTTGTTTCCAGTACCCGCTTTTTTAACATTTACTCTTATAATTAGATGAAATAATCAAATTTTAAAAATATTAATTTTTAAAATATCATTTTAAAAATTGTAGGTGTGCTCCAAGAAATTTTAAGGGTGCAGAAAGAAAAAGTCTGCTCAGTTTGTTTATAGCTGTATACTTGCCATCCCAACACCTGACTCTGTTTTCTATTCACACCATCACATGGTTTAACATCACATATGGCTCAATTTATTGTTAATAAGATTTTACTGGTTTAGCATTTGCCCATGATGTTAATAAGCAATGATTTGGACTTAGAAGTATATTATCCGAATTTTTTTATTAGGAGCAAGCCTCAAATAAGTGAAATTTGCTGAACTGACTTTTAAAATTAGAAAGAACAGGGATATCTTGACACTTTAATAAAATTATATAACTAGTTAATATCTACTTTTTATTTTTCTTTTTTTTTTTTGCTTTATAATGACAAAGGTTTGTTTTTTGTAATGAGTAAATTGTCCTTAAAAGCAGTAATTGTTTGAATCTTAAAAGATTATTTTTCAAGAAATAAAACTTGAAACAATTGTGTCTTATAGCAAAGTTCAATAGTTCTGTCATGACCAAAAGTTTAGAAGTTTTCTATGTCTTTGGTTTCAACGTGCTTGTGGATGGAGAGTCAAAACTCTAATTCATGATTAATGCATTATTGTTTATTATAAATCACTACAATTTCTCTTTGATTGGTGTATCTATGGACAACTACGATAGTTTACCATTGATTTGCTTACGACATATTACTGAAGTAGGAGCTTTTGATCTTTGATAGGTTTTTGTAGAAGTTTTCCACATCAATTTTTGTATGTTCCTCAATTAATTATATCTTTTGGTAATTGCAAATAATAGGTCCAATGTTTGTTTGTTGTCTATGGAAACTATTCTTTTTAATGAAGATTGATGTGGAAAAATATCACAATGAAATCTACACTCTTCATTTATTATTCTTATCTCATAAAATGTTAAAGAAAAAACTAAATAAAAAAATTATAATAAGATTACAACAAAACTCATGATAAAATTAAATAAATTTAAAAACAGACAAAGCAAACCTATTCTTAAAAAAAATTATGTCTGAGAAAACTAAGAATAACATTCCACTGGATAGAATTAAAATTGTTATAAACAAGATTATGATTAACTAATATACCCACACACATTTTTCTCTCTAAAACTGTATGAGCACCTAACCATCATTAAGGAACTAATAACTAGAAATTCTTTTTTCTATTTTACACATAATTTACATGAAACAATTTTAATATTAGAAAAGTCGTAATAATTAATTATGAGTCACATTACAACTAAATATTTCACCATATTTAGATATAAATTATATTTAATCAATTTTCAAATACGATGTTCATGATGTATACTTATAGAAAAACTAAAAATGATGTTAAATTTTATTAAAAATTATGATTTGGGTAAAGAATAGCAAAATACTCTATTGAGATTCAATTATATAAAAAAAAAAGAGTTTGGTGAATTTAAAGATATGCATATTGACTATTTTCCTCTTATTTAATTATTCAAAAATACATTTTAATTAATTGACATACTATTCCAATTGTACTCTATTACTTATTCTTGACAATGAAAGACACTTTAAAAAGTTCATTTTCAAATGTAATTAATAAAATTAAATAATGCTCCCTTGGTCATATATAGTACTCAAATTAAAAATTACGTTTTTTTAATTTTATTAACTCAATCTATAATATTCTTTACGTTAATCATTCTTAGACTAAAATATATCCCTACCAAATATTAGTGAGAGGTTATATTGCCAAAATATTTGGAAGAAACAAAAATTCATGAGATTGACAATTTAAAAAAATATATTTTAAAATAAATTTATTATTATGAATTAAATTAGTTGCTTTTAATCATGTTGAATTAAATAATTAAGCACTATAAATAAGAATAAATAAAGTATTAACTAATTTTATTAATTAACATTTTTTTTTTTCTTATATAGCCGATAAAAAAACATATTCTTCTTAAAGCTCTATTTAGCACGATGGGTGAGAATAAAAACAAATGAGAAATAAAAAAATAATTAGTAAAATAAAATAAAAGTAAACGAGAAGAAATATAAAAGTAATATAATGAATCTATTTCTTTAATAATTATTTTTACTTTCGAATTCTCAATTTTGTTCACATCTTTGCTATTGGATTCTTTTAGTACCAAGTAATTGTCTTCTAATAATGAAATCACTTCTTTGGAAAACAATTCTATTCATGAGTTTGAAAGAAGATAAGTTTAAATTCTCTAAGTCAAAATTGATGTATATTTGGTAATTATTTTTACTATATTTCTATTAATATTATTCACAAAGTGTTATAACAAGGATTTGAATTGAAATTCTTCTGAAATACAAACACAACTCACAACTATTATTATTAACTTTGAGATTTTATATTCATTGTTATTATTATTATTATTATGAATATTATTATTATTATTATCAATATTAATAATATAAAAATAATAATATTATTATGAATATTAATAATAATATCAATAAAATTAATATTAAATATATTAATAATATTATTAATTATATAAGTTAATAATAATATTATTATTATTACTAATTTTAATAATATTATTATTTTTTATTGATAATAATATTAATATTTTTTTTCCCATATAGATTATATGGGAAAAAATAATCCCGTCAACCATTTTCTAAACATCTTAGTAGATTAGAGAATTCTTAATTGCTAGTCTTTGCAAATCTACCGTCTTCTTGATTTGGATTTTCTATCTCATCTTGACCTAATCAACTTATTAGTAAATTCCTATAAACCCTTCACAAAATACTTAATTGCAATTTTTTTTCTAATATTTTAGGGATTAAAATACGTGTTTCTTTTAAACCTAGTTAGATTAACGTCAAAATTATCAAACATTCCAAATAAAATAGGCACTTATCCCCAACTCATATCACTTTTACAATTTCTTATTTGCATTTTACTTTTTCGCAACTTACAAAATTAATTTAGTAATTATAATTGAAAAGTAACTTATTGTGATAAAAATATTTTTAATAAATATAATAAATAATATTTTATAATAAAAAGAGATACTTATAATAAAATATTTATAACATTACACAAATTAATTTTCATCATTTTTCATCGTCAAAATGTTATTAAATATGTTTTATCGATCATATTGAAGTGGCCAATGTAATTACAAATCACAAAATTGTAATTTTCTTTCTATGTAAGTTGTAACAAAATACAAAATTATACTCTTCTTTCTAAGTAAGTTGTAACAAAATTAGGATGACTATTAGATAAATTGATCTTGTTCCTTCATTATCATGTTAAAAATTGACACCAGAAAGAAAACGTAAAGAAAACAGAACATACAATTGTGAAAAATGATTTTGACACAATGTATCGTGCATAGAGAGAAAATTTTATAGACTGCTCAATAACATAATTTGTTATGCTAGCTACAATAGCCATACACGTGTAAACATGATATAGTAAGATTCTAACAGAAACATAATTAATTACAGAGAAACTAATTATATCTTAACATTTCTCCTAAAACTTTGATGGTTCATAACGAAGTCTAAGTTTACTTCGATTCTTTCTCAAACTGTTCTTGAGTTAAGGCTTTGGTTAAGCAGTCACCCACTTGAAATTTTGAAGGAACGTGATGAACATTCACTTCTCTCTTTAAAATCATATCTCTTATAAAATGAATATCAATTTCTATATGTTCACTTCTGGCATGCTGTACTGGATTTGAAGTTAATGCCTTTGCACTGAGATTATCACACCAAATCATCGACGATTGCTTTAATCTAAGCCCAAGTTCAGTCAACAGTGAATTAAGCCATTTAATCTCTGAAGCACCACCAACTAAAGCTCTGTACTCTGATTCTGCACTTGAACGAGATAGCTCTTTGCTCTAGGGAAGACCAAGATATCAAGTTATCTCTGAGATAGACACAAACTCCTCCTACTGACCTCCGATCGTCCAAACTGTTGCCCAATCTACATCTTTAAAGGCCACAAGCCTCATGTGTTGCATTGACTCAATATGTAAGCTGAGATGAATTGTTCCTTTGAGGTACCTAAGGATTCACTTCACTCCTTGAAAATGTGTCTCTGTAGGTTGCAACAAAAATTAACTAAGTTTGTTTACAGAGAAGGCAATATCAGGCTGAGTGGTAAGAAGATATTGTAGTGAGCCTATGGCTTTTCGATATAGAGTGGGACCAACCACTTTTTAACCGTCATTGGCTGAGAACTTGAATCCTGTAACCACAGGAGTTGTTACGGCAACACAATTTGTCATACCAAACTTCTTCAACATATCTAGAATGTATTTGCCTTGATTAAGATAAACGCCCAAGTTATCGCTTCGAACTTCGATTCCCAAAAAATAATATAATGATCCTAAGTCTTTCAAGGCAAATACCGAGTTTAGTCTACTGCTAAACTTTCTGAGAAAGTTTGAGTCATTACTCGTCACAAAGATGTCATCCACGTAAACAAATATAAACATCGTGAGTTTGGAATCGTGGAGATAAAATAATGAGATGTCACTTACAACATTTCGGAACCCCCAGTGTTGTAGAGTGAGTCGTAGACGATCAAACCAGACACGTGGAGCCTATTTGAGAGCATAGATGACTTTCACAAGTTTGTTTCATAAAAACGTCTTCCTGAAGATAACCATTTAGGAATGCGCTGTTCTCATCTAGCTGCTTCACGTCCCAATTTAAAGGGACTGCAATGCTAAGGATGACACGAATGGTGGTTGGCTTAACAACTGGGCTAAAAATTTCAGTATTATCCACACCTACAACTTGCTAAAAGCCCTTAACAACAAGTTGTGTTTTGTGTTTAAGAATAGAGCCAATAATTTTGAATTTTGTCTTATAAACCCACTTACAGTCAACCAATTTTTGAGTGTCATCGAAGGGTACTAAAACCCATGTTTTGCTACATTAGAGAACAAAGAACTCCTCCAACATTGCTTGCTTCCAACAAGGTGTAGAAAGGGCTTTTTTTGTTGTTCTAGGCTCTAAGTTACCATTTTGGCCTTCCATTTCAATAACCCCAATATAAGGAATCATGGGTTTGAAAATCCTAGCTTGAGACCGAGTGACCATCGGGTGTTGCACCGGTGGTTGAACTAAATTCTCTGCTTCAATAGGAGAAGACTCATTTGAATCACTTGAGTCCTCACTATTTGACAATTGAATTTGGTTGTGATGAGTTGACCCATTTGGTGACAAGTTAGTTGTGCTCATTTTTTGTGAATTAGTTCTAGTGCACTTGAGTTGTTGGTGTTCTCTCTTGGTAAATTTGAAGCTGAAGCATATGTGTGTGAGTAAGACATTGGCAAGGAACTAGTCTTTCATCCATTTCTCAATTTGAATTATGAGCAGCAAAAGGTAGAATACACTCATTCTTAGAAGATGATGCTCTTCTATTTGGAAAACCTACAACACAAGGAAAACTAGAAACACAAAAAATCACATTTCTTGAAATATAGATTTGGTCAGTTGAGCTCAAACATTTGAATCCCTTATGTTGAGGTGTTGGTCCCAAATATACACACTTTTGACTATGATACTGGAATTTGAGTGTATTGTAAGGTTTAAACATGGATAACAGGCACATCCAAATGGTTGAAGCTCTTTATAAGCTGGTGTTTCATGAAAAAAAAAACAAAGGAGTAGACCCTTTGAGAGTTGGTGTTGGCAGTCGATTTATGAGATACACAGCAGTTTGGAAAGCTTCTACCCAGTAGGTAAGAGGTAGGTGGGCTTGTGTCAATAATGTTAAACCCATTTCTACAATGTGTCAATGCTTCCTTTCGGCCCTACCATTCTACTCTAAGGTATATGGACAGGTATATCGCATCTCAATCCTATTAGCTTGAGCAATTTGTGCAAATGGTTTGTATTTAGTTCCATTGTCACATTGAATTGCTTTAATTTTGGTACTCAACTTATCAGAACTTAAAACTGATTAGAAGCATGTATTGCATCACTCTTGTGATGTAAAGGATACTTTCAAGCAAATCAACTAAAATCATCAATGAAATGAATATATCCATTTATTGATTGTGTAGGTGAAGGTTCCATAGATTTATGTGAATTAATTAAAGTGGTCATGAAGCACGAGAGACAGATTTAACGAACAGTATAAATTTTGATTTTCAATATTGACATGTTTCACAGAAGTATTTGGTACATTGAAGTTTAATTCCAAAATCATTTGAATTTTTTTCTAAAACTCTAGTACTGAGGTGACCAATTTGCAATGTCAGAGCATGAGTTCTTGTTGTTCCTTATCCTTTATTGTGGCCAACTTTTTTGTACCTGCCTTTCAGTGATGTGTGGTTGTTCAACTATCAGGTACAACTCGTGAACTGCCTTTCCTCGTGCTATCCGCTGGCTTGTCCTCTTGTTTTTCACAACAAACATTCCATTAGTGAAGGTAACCTTTACTTGATTATTTCTTGTCAACCTATCAACACTTAAAAGCTTCTTAGTGGCAGAGGGAACTATAAGCACATTTTTAATACGTAATTTGACTTGGGCAGTGAAGTATTTACAATACCAACAATATATGCTTTTTCTCCAGTACAAGTAAAAAGGTATTTCTTACTAGTTGAAGCAAAATGATCGAATTGATTTGCATTTGGGGACATGTGGTATGAAGCACCAGAGTCCATATACCATGATAGATCATTGACAATTTGGGACCATGTCTAAAATGTTGATGGTTGCTTCAAAAAGTTATGGGAATTCATTTGTTTCGATGGAGCATGGAAATTCTTATCAAACCTATGCCAACATGTTGCTACATTGTGTCCAGGTTTTTCATAGAGTTAACAAAATGGTCTTCCTCCTCCTTGATTATGGCTTCCTCTTCTTCCTCTAGATCTTCCTCGACCATTGTTACGTCCACCACCACGTGAGCCATGCCATTGATGAGTTTTTTTCCAATGTATTGTTCTTTGAGAAGTCTGATCCATCTCGGTGAGCAATATTGGTTGAAGGTTGAACAAATAGTGTAGAGAAATGATTGAGTTGTTCGAGTCTGTTTCAAAAGCAAGTAATGTCGATGATGTTTCAACCCAAGTTAAACTTACTTGGTCTATTAGCCTCACTATGATTGGATTATAATAAACATCCAAACTGTTTATGGTATGTAGTATTAGATCATCAACAATAAGTGGAGCACTCGCGAGAGTGAGTTAATCTAAAATTCCCTTCATCTTAGCAAGATGTTCCTCCATCTTCAAATTCCCTTTCCAAGTTTGATGGAGCTCCGCTTTGATCACCACGACTCTAGATTTCATTAACGCACGGGTGAGTTCCTTAGAACTCGTCTATAACTTTAGCGCCATTTTGGAATGAAGGAGTTGGGCACTAACTTCTAGTGTCATCCTGTTCTATAACCAGCCAACAAGTAATCTATTGACGACGAACCATTGATAAAACGAGGAAGTGTTACACCTGTACCGTCAATGTGCGATATAAGTAGATTCTCTTTAATTAGAGGGAGAACAACTGATTCCCAGACTAAGTAATTGCTTCGATCTAGCTTGATTGAAGCAATTTCGCTCAATGAATGGAACAACGAGTAGGTCTTTGTCAAAAATGAAGAAGGCACTGTAGAAGCATTTATAGAGACGTTATTGGGTGTCTCCATAACATATTCTTCTACTCTTTATACTAAGAAAGTAAATGTAAAGAAAACAGTACAATTGTGGAAAATGATTCTGAGCACGACGTATTGTGGACAGAGAGGAAATTTTATAGACTGCTTACTAACAGAATTTGTTACGCTAGTTATAGTAGTCATACACGTGTAAACACAAGCTGACAAGATTCTAACAGAAACATAATTAATTATAAAGAAACTAATTACATCTTTAACATACCATATATGTGTTTGTCATCTTTAACAATTATGTTATGCACTATCGTGCATGCATGTATTATATTATTCATTAGAGTGATATACATAATTGTAAATCAGGATTAGAGCATTTCAAACATCCCTTTTTTTATTGATTATCGTGTGTTAATAATTTTCTTTTCTCCTTGAAACATTGAAATTGTTTTTACAATTGTAACCCATTTTAGATAAATACCATATGCAAGATAATCTATTGCATAACAAGAGCTTCTCCTAATAAAACATTGTTAAAAATGACTTTTTTATCCAACTAGCACATTTTTATTTTTTATTTCCTTCAATAACACTTTTTATTCTTTAATTTCTGAAATAACACTCTTTTATTTTCTTTTTTCTTTTTTTATTTTTTATTTTTTATTTTTTTACATTGAAATAACACTCTTTTGTTGACTTTTTTACTTCACTAACACCCCTTTATTTTTTATTTCTTTTAATAGACCTCTTTACTCTTTAATTCTTTAAATAACAGTATTTTTAAATAACACTCCCTTTTTTTTCTACAAGTGAAATAACACTCTTTTATTTTTATTCTTTTTTAGCTTTATTTTTTTTATTTTTTGTGTACAATCAGTACATGAATTATGATTATTATTTTTGTTTCTTTTTTGTTTTTTATTGCTATTTTATGATTTTGTGGTTGTATTTTATTATACTAATTTACTGGTTGTATTTCTGTATTAAAATTGATATTAGAAGAAAAAATTATAATAAGTTATAAAATTTTTATTTGAATTAAAATTTGTATTTTTCATTTGTTAAAAATATATCTAAATAATTAATACGAAAAATAAAATAAATTTATTGAAGTAATTTTGTAAATAAATATTATATTTATCAAAAATCAAATTTTATCTTTATCAAAATTTTATTTGATTTTTGCCATTAATAATTTAGATATTTTTTTAACAAACTAAAAATACAAATTTTAATTCAAATTACAATTTTATAATTTATTATAATTTTTCTTCTAATATCAATTTTAGTATAAAAATACAATCACAAAATTATTATAATTTATTTTAATATAATTTATTATGTCAAATTTAAATTTATTATAAAATATAAAATATAAAATAAAATAATTTATCATTTTTTCCTATTATATTTAATTAGTTAAAAAACTTATAAAATATTTCATTTTATTTTCTTTGTATTCTTTTTTTTAAAACATTAATTTAATTATTTTTATATTATTATTTTTTCTTAATTTTAATAAGCTAATAATCACAATTTTAACTATTATAGAAAAAAAAAGTGTTATTACAGAAAACAAAAATAGTTATTTCAGAAATTAAAGAATAAAAAGTACTATTAAGAGAAATAAAAAAATAAAGAATGATTGAAAGAAATAAAAAATAAAAATATGTTAATGAGGTAAAAAGGTAATTAAAAACATGTAACATGTAACACTTTGACGTCATTATTTGAATATATGGTAAAGAAATCATGACAAATTCATAAGCCTTGTGACACCCATCTTGAAAAGCATAATCATAGTTTTGACATGATCACCTCCACAAAATTGATTCTTTCAAGCAATTGGCCAATTTTTCCATTCACAATATACATAATCAACGGCACCTAATATACCTATAAACCATGTATCTCTCCATTTAGAGTAGTCTTTTGATATCTTTATTATTAGATCTCTTAATGTATTCGTCACAAATATCACTTAAATACTTGAGAGAAAAAAATTTAGACATTCAATGCCAATGATTTTGCAATTCAAACATAATCATTTGTATTATGAATAGGTGATCTATTAAGGCATTGATGAATTTGAATTTTGTGATAAGACACAAGTCTTAAATCTAATGTCATGTCCAAAAAATCTCTTATTTTAATGACAGTGAATAAAAATATTTATTTTACATACTATTAATTTTAATGCTTGATTACAAAGTTAAGACAAATCTTTGAAGACTAAACATAGATACAAGATTCATTTCTAATTTAGATGAAGTCTCCATACAAAATGCTACAAATATTTAAATACAGTTCATAAATCTAAAACTCAATATGCTCAAAGTACTATACTTTTATCTTCATGAAACGAAAACTAAAAGACACACTATAAATATATTTTTAAAACATAATTTAGACGAAGGAACAAATTACATTTATCCTATGTTAAACATCTCAAAATTAAAAAAAAAAAAAAACTTATAATACAAATATACCTAATATCCAAATTTTTATGCTCAAAATGATATTATTAGAAAACTGAAGTCACAAAACAAAATATTACTTGTATATATTTTTAAATTTAATTTAGGTTATCTATAAGACAAGTTGAGTAAGACCTTCATCTTATAAGACAAGGTGAGTAAAACTTTCCTATTTCTTAAAATTTCATTTTATATATTTTAAAATATTTGTATAGAAAACTTATATCATTGTTTTATTCTTTGCACACAATTCTCTGACCAACCAAAAAAAAATATATTTTCCTTGACCAGTCAATGAAAAAAATAATTAAACTGTAAAGAAACTATGAATCTGTACCCATAAAAAGTTTAAATATTTAATCCAATTATCAAAAATACTTCAAACTAGATTAAGAATCATGACTAAAATTATTTACGCTTAATCCAAATTTCACTAAAAATGACTCTCCAGCAAAACTAACACCAAAAAGAACATATTTTTGCCAATCAGAATTGTTGTGTTGATGGTTGTTACGTGTATGTAATGTGTAATAATCAAATCTTTGTGTTGACCTTTTCCAACTCATTCCTAAATAAGAATTCTAAGGGTTAGATTAGAAGTCTTTTAGCTGCTTCCTCTGCTTCTTATTATTATGGGACGGCGTGACCAAAAGGATGAACGTGCTATTTCCAAATCGATAGATTACTGTTATAGAATAAATTTAATAATATCTAAATATGTTTACAAAATAATTTATAAAATAAATTTTAGAAAAGTTAAATGTAAAAAGTAAATTTTTTAAATTTGTAAATGAAATTCAAAATATTAAATTGATTTCATTTTAATTTAAAAATATATATTAACAAAATATTAAATTTATTTTATTTTATTTCTTAATTATTTTAATATTTTAATTTTAGTTCTTTATTTTATTATAAAATAATAAAATACATTTATAAATATTAAATTATTATTTATATTTATTTATTCCAGTTATTTATTATGTTTGGGAAAAGTAAATATTTTATTTAACTTTAATCGATTAACCTTTGTTAACTGATAATGATTGTGAAAATTAATACAATATTTAGAAAGTGTATTTTTCTTCACAAAAGTGAGTGGAAGTTCTTAGCTAAAAGGCTTTCAAGTTTTTCCTGATTTTATATCTTATTTTCTTTTTTATTTTACTCGTTTTTCTATGAGTTTTCACAGTTAAAAGCAAACATACCCTAAAATGAAATTGAATAGTTAATTGTGTAATATATTTTAATGTGCTATACAATTTATTGTTACAAGTGGAAATAGCACAAACACAAGGATAGTTAAGGAAATGGGCAGGGAGAAGAATAATGAAGAGGTAATGACTATGGGTAACAGAAAAAGTTCAAGAATGCGGAAGGCCAATTCACTCATGAAGGATTATGTGTAATTATGAGTGAGGAATATTATTAAATATATAGTAATTGAGACTAGAGGAAAAGGG
>Ga0099825_1008149_pt1 | contig 12514 bp, 6 predicted proteins | sample SiratroredBW_FD_76838 | JGI IMG/M metagenome (GOLD analysis project Ga0099825, IMG submission 76838) | Root nodule microbial communities of legume samples collected from California, USA - Siratro red BW | ecosystem: Host-associated > Plants > Roots > Nodule | place: USA: California | collected...
ACACAAACGTCTAGGGTTGTAAAGGAAACCAAGTCAGACCTTATCATAAAACCTCCCCTCCTCTCAACCCATCGTGTGCATAACCCTGTCAACAGTTTCCTGCTGAGTTTGACTTTGCCTTCAAGCTCCATGAACCATGAAAAAGGAGTTCTACCAATACAAGCCTTATGCTCTTCAGTAAGCATTGTATTTGCAACTCCCAGATATGTTGTCCAACAACAATGTCGGACACAGACAAAGACCTACATACAAAAAATAAACAATTATACCAAAAAAGTACAAGTTATCAAAATTTTTAATTAATTAATATGGACAAATACCTTTGAACCGGAACTTTCAGCTGTTGTCATTGTTATGCTTGCATAACACATGTCAATAAACAAATTACGTCGTTACTCAATAGTACAATATAATGAACAAAAAAAATAGGAACCCAGAACAAACCAAAAAACCATTTTTTCGTATGCATGCATAACCAGCAAACAAAACAAAATGATAGCCCAGTTCACCTAAGTGGTTCGCTGTGTGCACTTTTGGAACACACACAATTGTCTGAGGGGTGAAAGCACTAAGTGGTTAGCCCAGTTCACCTAAGTGGTTCGATGTGTGCACTTTTGGAACACACACATTTGTCTGAGGGGTGAAAGCACTAAGTGGTTAGCTCAGTTCACATAAGTGGTTCGCTGTGTGTAGTTTTGGAACACACATGTGTCTCAGGGGTGGAAGTTCTAAGTGGTTAGCTCAGTTCGAATAAATGGTTCGCTGTGTGTAGTTTTGGAACACACACGTGTCTTAGTAGTCAAAACACTAAGTGGTTGGCTCAGTTCACCTAAGTGGTTCGCTGTGTGTAGTTTTAGAACACACACACGTGTCTAAGGGGTGAAAACACTAAGTGGTTAGCTCAGTTCGAATAAGTGGTTCGCTGTGTGTAATTTTGGAACACCCACACGTGTCTCATGGATGCAAGGTCTAAGTGGTTAGCTCAGTTCGAATAAGTGGTTCGCTGTATGTAGTTTTGGAACACAAACATGTGTCAGAGGGGTGGAATGTCTAAGTGGTTAGCTCAGTTCAAATAAGTGGTTCGCTGTGTGTAGTTTTGGAACACACACGCAGGTCTTAGTGGTTAAAACACTAAGTGGTTAGCTCAGTTCACCTAAGTGGTTCACTGTGTGTAGTTTTGGAACACACACACGTGTCTTAGTGGTTAAAACACTAAGTGGTTAGCTCAGTTCAAATAAGTCATTCGTTGTGTGTAGTTTTGGAACACACACGTGTCTTAGGGGTGAAAACACTAAGTGATTAGCTGAGTTCAGATAAGTGGTTCGTTGTGTGTAGTTTTGGCACACAAACAGGTGTCTCAGGGGTGGAATGTCTAAGTGGTTAGCTCAGTTCAAATAAATGGTTCGTTGTGCGTAGTTTTGAAACACACATACGTGTCTTAGTGGTCAAAACACTAAGTGGTTGGCTCAGTTCACCTAAGTGGTTCGCTGTGTGTAGTTTTGGAACACACACGTGTCTCAGGGGTGAAAACACTAAGTGGTTAGCTCAGTTCGAATAAGTGGTTCGCTGTGTGTAATTTTGGAACACCCACACGTGTCTCATGAGTGCAAGGTCTAAGTGGTTAGCTCAATTCGAATAAGTGGTTCGCTGTGTGTAGTTTCGGAACACACACACGTCTCTTAGTGGTCGAAACACTAAGTGGTTGGCTCAGTTCACCTAAGTGGTTCGCTGTGTGTAGTTTTGGAACACACACATGTGTCTCAGGGGTGTAAGGTCTAAGTGGTTAGCTCAGTTCGAATAAGTGGTTCGGTGTGTGTAGTTTTGGAACACACACACATGTCTTAGTGTTCAAAACACTAAGTGGTTGGCTCAGTTCACCTAAGTGGTTCACTGTGTGTAGTTTTGGAACACACACACGTGTCTAAGGGGTGAAAACACTAAGTGGTTAGCTCAGTTCAAATAAGTGGTTCGTTGTGTGTAGTTTTGGAACACACACATGTGTCTCAGGGGTGAAAACACTACGTGGTTAGCTCAGTTCGAATAAGTGGTTCGCTGTGTGTAGTTTTGGAACATAAACATGTGTCTTAGGGGTAAAAACACTAAGTGGTTAGCTCAATTCGAATAAGTGGTTCGCTATGTGTAGTTTTGGAATACAAACATGTGTCTCAGGGGTGAAAACACTAAGTGGTTAGCTCAGTTCGAATAAGTGGTTCGCTGTGTGTAGTTTTGGAACACAAACTTGTGTCTCAGGGGTAAAAACACTAAGTGGTTAGCTCAGTTCACCTAAGTGGTTTGCTGTGTGTAGTTTTGGAACACACACGTGTCTCAGGGGTGAAAACACTAAGTGGTTAGCTCAGTTCAGATAAGTGGTTCACTGTGTGTAGTTTTGGAACACACACTTGTCTCAGGGGTGAAAACACTAAGTGGTTAGCTCAGTTCAAATAAGTAGTTCGTTGTGTGTAGTTTTGCAACACACACATGTGTCTCAGGGGTGGAAGGAGGACATTGGCGGGTGAAAGATGGAAACTAGCAATCCAGAACACAGCAAGAAACCATTTTTTTCGCGTACATGCATAACCAACAAGCAAGAGCAAACCATGTGAACAAACCATAGACCATAAACGAAGCAAGGTTTGACACCATAAATCCAGAACACATCAAGAAACCATTTTTTTCGCGTACAGGCATAACCAGAAAGCAAGATTAAACCATGTGAACAAACCCTAAACCATAAACGAAGCAAACATCAACACCAGCAACCCAGAACACAGCAAGATCTCATTTTTCGCATACATGCATAACCAGTAAGCAAAACCAAATCATATGAACAAACCCTAAAACCTAAACGAAGCAAACATCGACACATAGCAAACATGTTTCACACCAAAAAACCTTAGGGTTTAGGGTCAATACCAACAATGCAAATGGTAAAGCTTCGACAGTGGATTGGCGGCTGGAAAACGAACGCGACGGTGGCAAAAGGAATGCGACGGTGGCAAAAGGAATGCAACGGTGGCAAAAGGAACGTGAATCTTGTTGTTTCCTCTGTTCTCTCTTCTTCAGAGCAAGCGGGGGTAGTGAGTGCAATGAAAAATGAGATCTGCTTTTCCCTCTCAAATTGCCTTGCATTTTTAGATGGCAAATGACAAAAAACACCCTTTGTAAAAAGATAAAGATAAACCACGTAAGCCAAAACCATTCGCGTTTTCTCTTTCATTGCCACGCGAGACAGCACTGCCACGTCGGAGTGTCAAACGGAAGTAAGAGAAAAACCAGTGTCAAAGTAACATTTTCCTAAAAGTAAACATGTATATGAATGGAATTAATTACTACACTTTAAACTAAACAATAGCACTTACAATTGACAAACATGAATGTTTACTTACAATAACATGTATATGAGTGGTTTTTTAAGTCCAAAATTACATTCCTTAAAAAACTCTATAATTACATCCATTAAATATTTTTATTTCATGTAGACTAACCTTAGACATGAAAAAACAAAAAATGATAAAAATAACGAACTTAAAAAAAATTATGTAAAGTGTTCTTATAAAAAATGGACTAGAATCTTCTTTAAGTGAAGTAAGGATGACTTTGAGGAAGTTAGGCTTTGACCGAGTAGTCGGGTAGTATCTCTTTTGATAATAGTTGTCAAACTTTGTTAATAAGATACCGAGTGAAGATCCACCTACAAAAGATTTTTCGAAGCTCAAGTCAGTGATAACATGAAAATAATATAAGTAAATGAATATAAGATTGAGTGAGTAGAGGCGTCAGGGTTGAGTTATTCCTAATAAACATAAATTATGGAGATTGATAGCAAAATAATTTTCATATAATTAATCACCATAATGATACCATTAATCGACATAAAGTAGATTGAATGAGATTAAATTACATCAGATTCGTTTGAATCTAGTACTAATACGCGGGTAAGTACATAAAGTAACAACCGTTTAAATTTTTTCAAGAAAAAAACCCATTTGTATGTTTAGTTTTAGCTTTTGTTGCGATACGGGTTTTGGGATTTATAGAAAACTCAACTCTAAACTTATAAACAGGTATTCTCATTTTTATAAATAACGCATTTTCCTTCAAAAACGATTTTAGTTTAGATTTACCTATTTTTTCTTTCTTTTCTCTCATTTTTCTCTTCTTCTCTCTTCTCCCTTTGCCTCCATTGAGTGATGCTTGGAATCCTCTTCTCCCCTTCTACAAGCTCTTCTGGGTTTAGCTCTCCAAACCCTAAGTTCTATTTATTTTTTGTGTAGAGTATCATTCTCTTGATGGTATCATAGTAGGTCAAGGTTTGCTCCACTTCTGCTCTACCTATTCTTGTTTTTCTTCTATCCAATCTTTGTTTTCTTTTAACTCTATTGATTATTCTTTCAAGCTTTAATGGAGTCTCTAGTGACAAATAATTCCCACTATTAATCAAAGTCATAATATTACTAATCAAAGTAAAAATCCTACAAGCATGTATTACTTGCATCTTGGAGAAAACCCAAGATTGATTCTCATTTCCCCTCCTCTCAATGAAACAAATTATCACACCTAAAGTGGAAATATGTGGAGTGCTCATTTATCAGAAAATAAATTGAAATTTGTGAATGGAAGTATCTCAAAACTAGGTAACAATGATTCTTTGTTTGAAGCTTAGGAGAGATGTAATGTGATGGTTCTTTCATAAATTATAAGAACCTTGACACCTCATATTGTCAAGAATGCAGTGTACATTGATGTGGCGAAAATTCTTTGGGAAGATTTAAAAGAAAGGCTTTTAAAAAGTGATCACTTCCATATTTTTTATTTATTCTAAGAAGTGCATTCAATTAGGCAAGGAGAAAGGAATGTTACTTAGTTTTTTCACAAATTTAAAAATTCTTTAAGAAGAATTAGAGTCTTTAAAACCTATATCAAACTGCAATTGTGATAAATCTTGTACTTGTGCCCTATCCAAAATCTTTGTTCAATACATAGATTATAAATTTGTAATATGTTTTTTAATGGGTCTTGCTGAAAGTTATAACACTGTTAAAATCAAAATTCTTTTAATGGAACCTCTCCCCAACATCAATGAAGTTTTCTCTTTAGTGATTCAATAAGAAAGAAAAATTATTGGTGTTCTTGGTGCTCCCACTGAAAAAAAAAATCTTTTCAATTTTACTGACAAAAAAAACATACATGTAAACCTCAAGATCAAGTTTTTTTGGAGGTAGCAAGTTAGAGGAATTGGTTGGTGTGGTCAGGGTCAAGGTAGAGGTAGAGGCAGATTCAATAATTAGGGAAAACAATGCTCCTACCATCATAAGATGAACCACATCACGAATGAATGTTATTCTAAACATGGATTTCCTCCAATATATAAACAAAAGGGAGAACAACTTTCTACAAGTAATGATAAAGTTTGCAACTAGATTATAAATAATGACTTTGTTCAAGATCACACCATCAATCAAATACAAAGGTATAATGGACCAGAAACACAATCAAAAGGTAAAACTTCTTGGATCCTTGATATTGGTGCTACTGATCATGTCTCATACATCAAAAATCATTTTATTCCATTTTACAAAATTAAACTTGTCAATGTTTAGCTCCCTAATGGTTCTTGTATTTTGCTTACCATGCTGGAAATGTTCAATTTTCAAAAGCTTTTATCATTTTTAATGTCCTCTATATCTACATTTTTCTGTAAATGTTGTTTCTCTTCAAAGATTGATTGAATATTTGAATTATAAACTAGTTTTTTACTCTAAGAATTGTTAGATTTTGGACAACAATTCATCTAGAATGATTGGGCAAGCTAATCTTGTTCATGGATTATATTACATTCATGAATTCATTTCATACTTGAATGAGAGTAGTTATTTTGTTAATATTGTTCTTAATTGTAAAGAATCAAATGTGGATATTTGGCACTGTAAGCTAGGACATCCTGTTCACAAAATCTTTGAACATGTTTGTAAAAATTTTCCCTATATACATTCTACCTTATAGATTGTTTGTGATATCTATCATTTTTCATAAAAACATAAACTTCCTTTTTCTCAAAGTAACAATATTGTTTATTCTAGGTGCTTTTAATATGATTCATGTTAACAAATACTTTTTTATCATAGTGGATGACTACACTAGACATACTCAAATATACCTTATGAAAACTAAATCTAAAACGAAAATCTTATTACACAATTTTTTTCATGTATGTCAAAAACCAATTTAATCAAAATATAAAATGATTCAATCTGATAATGGAAAAGAATTTATCTCTATTATATATGATAAATTTAGTATTTTAACAACAAAGATCTTCTATTGAAACTCCTAAACAAAATTTTGTTGTTGAGAGGAAGCATCAAGATATCCTCCTCAACATAATTCCTAGCCTTCTTTTTCCATCTAGATTACCTAAAACAGGGTCATATTCATTAACAAAAATGTTATTTTTCATGAAAATATTTTTCCTTAGAATATTTTAGATAACCACTCCAATGACAATAAAAAATAAACAAGAAATTTTATCAAAACAATTTAAAATTTTTACTTGAACCCTTAGACAATAATGATAATGGGAGCATTGGTAACAAAGATTACAATCATCTTCAGGTCAACAACTCCACTTATAATATTATTTTAACAATGGTTATCTTATAAAATTTATTTTATCTTATTATTCTCTTTCTCACAAACATCTAAGGTACACTTTTGTCATATCTTCTAATGCCGAATGGCAAAATTTTATGCAAGCAAGTCAAAATCCTGACTAGGTGACTACTATAAAGAAGATATTCAAGCCCTCTAATAGAATAAAACTTTGTGTCTTGCGTATTTTCCAACTGAAAAAACATCCATTTGGTGTAAGTGGGTTTATCAGATAAAACACAAGGCATATGAGATTTTTGAAAGACATAAAGCTTGGTTGGTTGCAAAAGGTTATACACAATTGGAAGGGATTAATTATCTATATACTTTTTCTGTTATTGTTAGACTACCAATGAGAGAATTCTTTTAGCCATTGCAACTGTTAAAAGTTTGCACTTACATCAACTGGATGTTGACAATGCCTTCTTACATAGGGACTTCAATGAGGAAGTACATATGATACCTCCTCTAAGATTCAATATAGGGAAAAAAATCAAGTTCGTAGACTTACTAAATCTCTGTACATGCTAAAGCAAGCAAGTAAGCAATGGTTTGTCAAACTTTCGTCCTTTCTTAATTCAATTAATCAAAGTCAAATTATTCTCTTTTTATTAGAAAAACTTCAAATGCTTTCGCAGTCCTTCTTGTGTTTGTAGATCATATTATTTTTACAATAGATTGTTTATTAGAAATTGAAAGGATAAAAGGTTTACTAAATGTCTTTTTTAAGATCAAAGACCATGGAGAACTCAAATACTTCATAGGATTAGAGGTTGCCAAATCTAAGAAAGGAATTCATCTATGTCAAAGCAAATACACCCTTGAGACATTGATTGAAACTGGAATGCTTGCAAGTAATCCTTGTCTACACCTCTTATGTCTAATAATATGATTCTTTTTGAGTTGCAAAACCTAGACTACTTCAGAAGACTCATTGGCAAACTCTTATATCTCACCAATACACAACCAAATATAAGTTTTATTATTTATTTGCATAGTCAATTCCTACAATAACCAACTATTCATCATCACCACACAACTTAACCCAACTAAGAGGTTATTCTTTGTAGATGACTTAGAAATGCAAGTCAAGGCCTTCAATGATTCGGACTAGGCATCTTGTCCAAACACAAGATAATCCACAACTGGATATTGTATTTTCTTCGGATCCTCTTTGATTTCCTGTAAATCAAAGAAATAGACCACTATTTATAGGTCTTCTTCTGAGGCTGAGTACAAAGCTCTCGCCACCACAACCTGTAAGCTATAATGGATCAACTACATCTTCCAGGACTTACATATTCAAACATATGATCCTTCTGTTCTTTACTATGACAACCAATTTACTCGTCATATTGTAGATAACCTTAGTTTTCATGAGCGCACAAAGCACATTGAAATCAATTGTCGTGTGGTTTGTGAAAAGCATTAAGCTAATCTTTTTCATCTACTATCAATACGATCCTTAGATTAGCTAGCATGTGTTATTACAAATCTCTTAAGTTGAAAAAGTTTCAGATCTATTGTAAACAAGCTTGGAAATATACATCATCAAGCTAGAGGGGAGGATGTTGAGATACTGGTTTGACCCAATATCAGTTTTGTGTTTTACAAAAAAACCTAAAATTTGTAACCAACATGTTTTTCTCAAAATAAAATTTTAGTTTAGACTTACTTGGTTTCTCTATCTTTTCTCCTGATGTTCTTTTCTCCCTTTGCCTCCATGGAGTGATGCTCGGCTCGTCTTCTTCACTTTCGTAGACTCTTCTGTGTTTCGTTCTCCAAATCCTAAGTTCTCTATACCTTTAGAAATTGGGATTTTGTCTTACAAGGGAGAATCTTCTTACTCATTTCTTATCCAGGACTTTTAACTCACGTTTAGGGGTGGCTCAAGGCCCAAGCAGGTAACCACTTTAGGCCTCAAGGCCTCAAAGGCCTCAACAAAATTTAATATTCATATATTGTTATTAAATAAAAATATATATATAATTTTAAAATTATACTAAAAAATTTAATTAATAATTTAAAATATCTTAACTGATTTTAAGTTTACATCGATGGTATGAATAGTCTTTAATGACTTTAAATTTATATTGATACTATAAATATTATTTAATGAATAATATTCTTTAAAATTTCTTATAATAAATTAATAATATTTTTTAAAAAAGAAATTGAACAGTCAAGAAATCCTACTACATATCAAAACTTTCTAATTTTCTATCTCTTTCCCTGTTTTCCAACAGATTGACATCATTTCTTTATATGTCCTTTCATTATCTGACTCTTCTACTTCTCTCTTTCCTTCTTCACTTATCTCCTTCCTTTGTTCCTATGTCTCTTTGTTCCTATGTCTCTTTGTTCTTCCATAATATTATTTCAATCAATTTGTTTCCAATTTCAAATTTCTTTCATCATTCTATACTGTGCATTTATCTATGTGTCTTTATTTGGAGACTTGGAGCGATAAATTGATTGAGGAAGAGTTTGTGTACTCAATTTTTTTTATTTTTCATTATTGTCTAATTAATCTTAAAATAATTTATGCATATTCAAGGAAGAGAATTTAGAATTTATAAATTATATTTAAAGACTTACCAAAGGACAGGATCGAAAGATAGTAGGAGACTTGAGACTTAAGGATAAGATACTACGATCAAGTTCATTGTCTTGACAATCAGGTTTTATCTTTTAACTTAGTTTCATTTTATACTTATAAGTTATATTCAATGTCATATATATTATGAAGTTATGAAATCACCTCAAGAGTCATTTAGAATTTATTATTTTTATATATTGTAGATAAAGCAATTGCTACGCTCCAGAATAGATTTGACTAATTTAAAATATATGAAGATATTTTTGGTTTTTTATTTAGTATTAAAAAATTAAAGTCATTGGATTGTGTACTTTTGAAAGAAAAATGCTTAAACCTTGAAAAGTATTTGAAACATATAATTTATTGGATCTTGATGGCTTAGATTTATTTTCTGAATTAAATATCTTAAAGGAGATTATATGATTAGAAAATGATAAAAAAGTTGACATTCTTAATTATATAAAAATAAATAAATTATTTTCTAAATACATATATAAATATAGAATAATGTTAACAATTCTCGTATCAGTTGCTTCAGCTTCCTTCAGTTGAAAGAAGCTTGTCAAAACTTAAATTAATAAAATGTTATTTAAGATCAATAATGTCTCAACAATTCTTGTTTGCTTCAGTTTCCTTCAGTTGAAAGAAGCTTTTTTCAAAACTTAAACTAATAAAATGTTATTTAAGATGAATAATGTCTCAACAAAGATCAAGCAGATTAACTTTATTGTCTATTGAAAAAAAATATTTTAAATGAAATTAATTATGATAATTTAATATATAATTTTGCATCACAAAATGCTCAAAAAATAAATTTTAAATAAAAATATCATAATTTTAATTATTTTATTAATTTAGAAAATACTTCATTTTTCAATTCGGGTTAGGCTTTCTAAAGTCTTCAACAGCCACTCCTCACGTTTATCTCTAAACAACTCTGTATGCATGCATTAAATTGTATTAAAAACTTAAGAAAATTCTTGTAACAAAATGAAAACCAAATAGTTCCAATTAATGCAAAATGATAGAATAACTTAATTCCTAGTGCTAAGGTATAATGTAGCACTGCATTTGCAAAGGAACCAGGGACGGATCCAAGAGTCATCGGGATTTCAAGATCACCTCTAAAATTTTGATCTGTTTAACTTTTGTATATTATATTTTTTTAGCTACTCCACTCGAAGAAAAAAAAGTTCCACGATCTCTTAGTGCATTGTTCTACCTGTAACTAACTATAGCTTTTATACAACCGTTCTACATTATCCAGTTTCAAATGATTTTAAGAACCGACAATGAAAGTGGGTGTCGGTGTGGGCAGTACAAAACCCTGCAAACCCTATGAAAGATGTCTCTTCAGAAGAGTTAAAATGATAAACATGTGTGGTCGCTTTTAAGCAGCTTAAAGATTCACATTGAAAAGTAGGAGGCGTTCAGTTCATTGAACTTGATATGGGTTAACCGAGACCCGTCAACTATACTTGGACCAAAGCAATTAAAGTTCCTCAAGAGAATGAGTGGTTTTTTTCTTCTCGATATGCATTCATGGAACGTTTTACTATGTTATGGGCACTGTTTTAGTTTTGTTTCCAGCAAGTATATGGTCGGAGTTATGCTCATACAATGTTTACTAATATCACATTAATTAGTTAATTAATGTTCACTATTATTATCTAACTAAAAAAATAAAATTTAAAATTATTCTGCTATTATTGAGTTGCGGATTCCTTGTGCACTTCTGGTTTGAGCGAGACAAGGCCTTCTAGGAAAGTTTGTTATAATTTCTGTCAGTATATATATATATATATTATATGGGAAGTTTAAAATAAGAGTTGAAAAAGAAAAATTAGATTTAAGTGTATGTGAAGTCATGCAAGACAAAGATTCAAGAATGGATATTTTTTATGAGGTGATTCTTTCTACTAGCAATTGTAAACTTTTATTCCTTTCGAGAAAGCACTTATTGATGTCACAAAGTCTTGGGATGGAGAAGAATGAGATTGAAGTATCTTTAAGACATTTAGATTGATGTTTCTAACCACAATGAAAAGATAGAGGATTTACACGTGAATCTACCAAGATGGAGTTGAAAGTACTTCCATCCCATTTAAAGTACGTGTTCTTTAGAGAACATAAGAGAAAGTCATTTATTATCACATTAGTAAAAAAATACATTTTACAAAAGAAAAAGATAACGGTTAAATGCAACTGAAATAAACAAAAGTATGGTGGTATTTTTGAAATTATGTACAAAGATATTACAATGGTTGAGCCAATTAACCGTTATAGTATAGACGGTAAAAATAACAATTTAAAATTAAGTTTGGCAATGACGATACTACAGCGGTTAGGAGTCCCTACCGCTGTAATATCTCCCTCGAGGCATGCGTGTTAAATTTTGTGAAGTTTTTAAATTCGAGGGAGATATTACAGCGGTTGGGGTCCCAACCACCGTAGTATCTCCCTCGAGGCAAGTTTTAAATTTGGAAAAAAAATTCAATTCGAGAGGATACTAGAGTGGTTAGGAGTTCCCAACCGCTGTAGTATCTCTTACTACAACGGTTAGGAGATCCCAACAACTATAGTATCTCTCTCGAATTTAAGAGGGTTTTGTTCATTGTGGTTTGGTTCTATTCATTACATCGGAAGCCAAGTTCAGATAAAAAAACAGTAATACAAAGGTATGATTTAATTAACAAATAATACATTATTGTTGTTTGTATATTATGCAAGTTACTAATCATCTTTGATTTTAATTAGTGCAATTCATGTCTATAATGTACTTGGCGGAAGATCTAATCCACATCCCAAAACCTATGTTGGATATTTCCTAAGGTATTTAATTCTTAAATGAACCTATTAAATTGGTTTTTGACTTGTTTAATGATTTAACTTTGATGAAATTGTAATGTAACAAGCAACAAGAAAATTGAGAATGTGGATGCTACGTGATGCATGTAAAATAAGGTTTAGACCAAGTTCAAGAGGGGGGGTGAATTGAACTTTGAAAACTTTTTGCAAATCTGATTTATTCTTGAAGTAGAGAATGAAAATTCTTTATTCAATCGATTGACTGTGTAATTCTGAACTGTCAAGTAAATAATCGATTGTGCACAGTAGAATATATCAGAGTTAAACCCAGAATTCAGTTAAACCCAGAAAACAGTTTGTAGTGTGAAAATGTTTTAACCCAGATTTAAGATGTTTAAACACAATCCAGCAGATTAAACACAATCCAGAATCACAGTTTATTATGCAAACAGATGTTCA
>Ga0099825_1008152_pt1 | contig 12512 bp, 10 predicted proteins | sample SiratroredBW_FD_76838 | JGI IMG/M metagenome (GOLD analysis project Ga0099825, IMG submission 76838) | Root nodule microbial communities of legume samples collected from California, USA - Siratro red BW | ecosystem: Host-associated > Plants > Roots > Nodule | place: USA: California | collected...
AAAAGTTCTCAACAATATTATATTAATTAATTTTATTATAATATTATGTGTGTAAACAAATTAATAAAATGATATATTTTTGTTTGATAAAAATAGATATATTAAATCTTTAAATCATATTATATATATTATAATTGTTATAATGCTAAGGGTAAATTTAGAAACGTACTAAAAGTTAGACACTAAGAGCGACATAGTTAGACAAATTAATAAAATTGTTATTTCTGGTCATAGTATGACACTAGATGCGACGGAGTTAGAATTAACATATTTTTAGGTGCTTTAAGACAATTTATAATACAAGATAAAATAAAACAAAATAAAAATATAATGTAATTAAAAATAATTAATATTTAATTAGTATATTGAATAATTTTTTTTTATTGAGATAAGTAACGGTGATACGTGTTTTTTAAACCAAGTGGATAAATGTTTGAATTTTTTTTATGATGTTACTTCAAGTGTTAGAATATTTCTTTTTATAAATTTTTAACAATATTATATTTTGTTAAATATATATTACATGCTTTATTAATTATTTAAGTTTTCATTTAAAATATGTTTTAATAAATAAAATACTAATGAAATTAAACCATATGATTAAATGATATATTTATTACATATAATTTATTTATTGCACATGAAAAATGGTTAGAAAAATTAGACCAGTAGGAAAAAATAATAAAAATATTGAAATTGTATTTACGGACATCTTAAGATAAAAATCAACTCTAACGGTTTATTTTGTGTTTAAAATATCAACTCTAAGCATTTCTTTTGTGTTTAAAATATAATAAAAGATATTCTTTTACATTTTGTCAGAAGATATAGAAAAAAAAAAAGCTGTATAAATTGAGCGAGCCGGTATTAAAACGGTGATACTACTTCCAAAGTTTTGTAATAATAATGGTGTCCATCTTTTCTCGTGTTATGAGCATGTATCACTTGCAAATGAAAGATCTTGTACTCGCAATTATCCTTTTATACGTATCTTTGGTGAGATTCGTAAAAGAGGGGTTTGAAATATTTCTTAACAAATTGGTTAGAATCACCAGCAATAATGTTTTTATCCGTATCTTTGGTGAGAATCGTAAAAGAGGGGTTTTAGAACTGATGGCATTAGTATTCTCTTGACACCATCAATTTCGAAATATTGAAGTAACTTGGTTAAGGGCGTAGAAGAGTTGTTTATTTGGAATGTCAGTTTCGAATGGAGGACTTTGAGGTGTGTAGGTGTCCATCTTTTTCATTTTCCATTTTTCAGCCAATAACTTCTAATCTTGAACGAGTTTATTCTTCCTCTTCCCTCTTTGAGATTCACTTCTTCAGGATTATTCTGGATAAAGAGTAGGAAAGCTTATAATTCCAAAAGAGTTCACTAGAAAATATGATACTACTTTGTTAAACTAGTGTTTTTCAAGGTTATGAAAGATATTAAATGGGAAACTTGTTGTACCAAACTCTGGTGATGTTTAGTTTGAAAAATTTGTCACTTATTACTTCATTTGCTACGGTCATGTCCTGATTTTCAAATATCAACAAACATGTATATTTGATGCAAGTGCGGTTGAAAAAATTATCCCTCCCACAACAATGAAACCGTTCAACACGGAAACCGGGACGCCCTCTTGGACAAGGCTCCAAATTACCTCAACACTTTCAAGTTAAAGTTCAAGAGAATAACAATGATACCACTAGTTTACAGTTGTCTTGAAAAATATATACACAAAAGAATATGTGTCCGTTATTCCAACCAAATTTGTTAAAGAAGTATTTAAAGTGTACAAAAGAGATCTTAAGTTGTTAGTCACCTTAGTTGATTTTTGTTTTTATCTAAAATTACAAGACGATGTAGGTTGTGAAATTCCTTGGATGTTGTTGGTGTTGGTTTCTAAGCAGAACTAAAGTGACTCCTGTAATCTGCATAAAAGGACTTGCACTAATGACCAGTGCAAATTACCAAGGCGGAAATCAATTTTTGATTGGAGAATAGAACCTCAGCAGCACCCAAAGAAATGCATACAAGTTTTGTATATAAAGTAGAAGTTGACTGGATACTACATGCCTGCTATCTGGCACAACATTTTATTCTTGCTGTATTCGTAAATGTGGTTTTGTTAAATGTCTTTTATTTCAATTTGTCAATCAGATCGTATATGCTTAGATTTACTGCTCTGTACCTGGATGCCTCAATTAATTGGTTATAAATTGTACTAGTTTTTTCAGTTTACTTCAGCATATTGTCTTACAACAGAGTGTCTCTTGAAGAAGAACAGGAACCCTCACTTAAGTAAGGACCAAATAGAAGATGAACTTAAGGCATATCTTGGAATCAGGAAGGTTATATGTTTGCCTCGTGGATTATATGGTATGTAAACTTGATATTCCTATTGTAGATTAAGAACTTTTTATTTCACAAGGTTTGATACAGAATTGCTGATTTGTTTCTCGGCAAGAATAATTTGGTTTAATATGTGGTAAAATCTTGACTTTGTGTAAAATTAATAGAACAATGAATCAGTATATGGTTCTAGTTAGAATCCACTGTAGCTTTGTATAACCGTGTAATGATACTTGTATGATGAAATTTAGCTGTTTGTTCTCTTGTGGTGAATGCGCTTTGTGGCAGGAAATTTAACTTCTGTGCATTTGATTGGCTTTCAACATTACGTAGGCTCCAGATACTTTGACTATTACTCAATTAGTGTACATTGGTTATATCACCTAAGTATTTTTCTTACTACAAAATGACACTTAAATTAAGGTAAAATTCACAAATTTCTTTCTGTCTTCTTTTCAGTGAAAGCTAATACAAAAGATTGGAAGGACCCACCTGGGCGCTAATAATAAGAAATTTTGAATTTTTTCCTTAATAAAGGCAGTTAATTTTCTTTAGAAAGGAACAACATTCGGGTAGATATTTTATTTTATTACGGTGTTCTTATAACTGTCTTTGGGGATCCTTGTGTTTGTTAACTTCATTAGTTACTTATTTTTTTTGCACTTGAACTCCTTTTGAGGTTGCAAATTTGAAAAGCAGTGTCTGTGCCTCCGTAGAGATGACCTTGAAGTATTAGAGTACATATCTTAGGTTCAAAGTGTTTTGTAGATTTAATCTATTCCTCAAATTTGATGAGAAAAATGGTCACATTGATAATATGTGTTGTTTTGTGAGGTCTGCTGTGGTTATTCTGTCTTGAGTGATGATGAAACTGATTCTCAGTATCCGTAGAAGCTTATTCTTTGCTTTCAAGTGTAACATATGTTAATGGTAGAAAGTTTGAAATCATTAAATTGAATGTTTTCTATCACTCTATATGAGAGAGAGTGAAACAAAATATCGTTTTTATCATTATTATTTCCTTTCATTAAAAAATTAAGATATAATTATCATATTCACCCATCGTCCTCGAAGTATATCTTTAAATTTTACAATGAATAGTTTGTTGCTGTATGTTTATTAGTTATAGAATTTCATGATATCATTTTGCAGCTCATTTTTTTTTTTTTTAATCTCTGTCGTTTTCCTTTTAATCATGTTGTTGCCCGTGTTTTTTTCCTTAATAATTGTTAAACTATAGGAAAAAAGAGACATTGAGCTTAAAACATATGTTTTTGAGACAACAAAATGTTTTATTAATTAAGAAAGAATAATCAATACAATAAATTTGACTTAGTCCAATACCCTTCTTATCGTTGCCTATATTAACAATGTTGTCCACGTAAGAAACATCCTTGAGAAGAATGACAATAAAATAAGAAATGATTAGCATCACTTATCATTTCAAATTGATGGATGATAGTCTTAAAAAGCCCAAATCATGCACGGGTGATTGCTAAGGCCATATAGACTCTCTGAACCTTTATAGACAACATACCATATCAAATGATTCTCCCTAAAATCAGGAATTTGCTAATTTGCTCGACTTCATCAAGATCACTACGTAAAAATGCATTTTTTTAGGTCAAGCTGCAACATACAATGGTGAATAATTGTAATGGAAAAGAGAAGTTGAATAAATTTCATTTTGGCAACAAGATATAAACGGTTAGTATAATCTTGGCCATAGATTTTGTGTATCCTTTGACAACAGTTGAGCTTTATAGCTATCAATGTTACCATGTCCTGTTTTAAGTGTGTACAACCACCAACCATCAATTGATTTACCAGCTAAAAGAGGAATGAAATATAATCATCTATTTTGGTTGGCTTGTGTCTCTTGAATATTTGGTAGTGTTTCTTTAATGGAATTTGTCTGTGTAAGTTTATTGTCTTAGTAACAACCTTATCTTCACCTTTCTATCATAAATCCCTAATTATGTGTATTAGGTCAACATGATTTCATTTGCTCCTAATCTAAATTCTAACTCTGTAAAATAAAATCAGGTGAATGAGGATGCTGGATACAACAATCTTAAGCAATTAGCAACCAGTCTGCTAACTAAGTCATAATTTTAGAAGAAGATTTCCAGTTTCAATTTATTATAATAATTACTTTCAAATAAACAAATGAGGTGCCATAAACTAGACAAATATTTCAAGCAACTTTTGGTAATTTTATATTTTCTAGGACGGTGAGGCTAATCCAAGACCTCCTGGCACTAGACTTGCTGTTTCCTATGTAAACTTTTACATTGCAAATAAAGCTATCATTGCACCACAATTTGGAGAGATAAAAAGCGAGATGATGAAGCTATCCGAGTCCTGTCTAATGTCTTCCCTCATTATGAAGTGTTTTTACATAAAATTTGGAGAACTTCAGAGTTTCCTCTCACACAGCCTGAACAGTTTAGGTCCGCTTTATTGGAATGTTTTCGGTCTGGGTCTTTGTTCTGGAAGTGCTTGTCTCTGTCCGTTAAGTATCCGTCTAAGCCACGCCAGGGGGTGTACCTGCGAAGACACTCTGACGCTCAAGTAAGTATTCGGTTATTGAAGCTATGTGAGTTATTGTTTAATAATACATACCTTTAGCCTTCATTATCCACTTATTTATAGATTCAAAGTTGACTTAAATCTTACGTCATGTCAGCTTTTACAGGCTGTCTTGCCAGAGGTTGCTTGTATGCTTAGACTATTGATTTACTCTTCGGTAGGGAAGTTGTCGGCTTAGGGCGACAAGTGGTCATCCTGAGCTGGGCAGTACACTTGCCCCCCAGGCTTGAGCGATATCTTATGAGCGAAAAGGTTTGTTCACAAGTGTATCAGTCACTCCAAGTTTTCGGATGAAAATTAAGCGACAAGGTATTCGGTCACCTTATAGATTGCAAATTTTGTAGGCGTTATGAAGCGGGAAAAATTGGTGCTCATGTTTTCACGTTCTCGTACCAAGGTAGTCGGTACATGGATGTCGGACTAGCAATTCAAGGATTGGGTTAGCGTACCTTGGTTTGGCTCATTTGCATTGTATTTATAGGAGCCGGACTGTACAGAAGCATTATTATTGGTTGAGGTTTGAGGATAGAGCAGCTTTTGGCTGTCTGCTGTTGTCAGTAATTATCTGATGAACTGTGGCACCGTTGTATCACATTGTGGCCGTGTACTTGTCGGTCAAGGCTGAGTACTTATCAGCCTTAACTGTGTAGTTCTCGGTCATGACAGTACACTAGCCTCCCAAACTCGAGGGCTAGTCACAAGAGCTTAATGAGATTGTAGTTGTAGGCATCGGGTAGCCATATCGGTCGTGACTGTATACTACTTGGTCATGGTAGGACAATGTCCAATTATTTTCTAAGTTATAGGAGGCACTATGGAGTGACACTGCCCCATTTTCTTCTGAATTATGGGAGGTCACCATGGAGTGACATTGCCCTTTGACTGAGGTCTTGTACTCGGTAGAGGTTCATGGAGATGAACTCTCCCTTAACCGAGTGTTGAAGTCGTTCTTGGTTGATCATGTCAGTAGGAAACTAGTGGATTTCTTTGGGGTGGACAGAACTACGACAAGGAGGATACTGTAATATATTTTCATGATAGACTTCTGATGGCAAAGGACATGGAAACCGAGAATCACATAATTCAATTGGATTCGTGTCCGAAAACATCATTTCGGAAATTACCGAGTAGTCACACATGCTTGGTTATTGACCACTTACTCAGCCAAAGGTTTACCTTGGGGTGTTTCTTCCGTGATAGTCTAAAGCAACAATCAAATTATATTTTATATTTTCTTTCACATTTGCATAATGGAGAAGAGTGAATGGAGGTTCGGAAGAACATAGAAAGTGTGATGACGGATAGAAAGTAGCCACAAGTTGAGGTTAGTTGAGGTTCCTTGGGTCCCGCGATCCCTATTGAGTGTATTCCTCTAAAACCTGCATCGATCTAAATGTGTGAGAGATTAATCAAACGATTAGTCATGTAAATGGAGTGGTTGTATGGGTTAAATTCACAATTGGCCGGGAGACATTATATGGGTCAGATGTCCGTTCAACATTCCTCAAGAGACATACATTGCTTACTGTAGCATAGGATATCCTGTTTACGCATGGCAACACCAACAAAGAAGATAACATCAACTTAAATCAATAAAAGATAATCTAGGAGGGAAAGAGAGAAATGGCCATGTCAGTAAACTCAAAGATAGTGTGTTGCCAAGTAGCAAAGAGCTCTGTAACCCAAATTTGTTCTTGGTAACTCAATCAGGTCAGGAGTAAGTAATCATTGAGAATACTTCTCCATCAAAAATAAATATATAGAGTTTGTTCTTGTTGAGCCTTGGAGGGTGTCCGTTCTTCGACTAGGATCTTCTGTCTTGGGCGCTATATCTTCGGTCTGGGATGATAGTTTCCGGTCTTGTGTTGAGTCCACGCACTTGATATTTATAAAAGGTCAAAATTGTATGGCAGTGTTGCGTTTGGTCGAGGTTTCTGAGTGTGGCACTGTAATTTCCTGCATTGTCTCGTAACATGGCACAATCCGAGAACTGCTCACCTTACCCGAATACTATTCGGTCATTTTAACTTAATTCCACTTGGCTTTACTGATTATAAGTCTTGTTGACTATGTCCAGATACCCTTCGGCCATCCCATATACACTACACTTCGGCTAAGTCCTGGTAGACTTCGGTCCTCGCATGCACAAAGTTGATTCTAATTGCACCACTGAATTCAGCGGAAGCCCAACAATATCTCAACCATCTTGAAAAGATATGATTGTGCAGACAATAGAAAAGATCCCGTGAATAGGTGAGTCGGTCCAAAAGAGGAACCGGAAGGTTGTCATCAAGCAATTGGAGACCGCAGTGGAAGTTTGAGAAGGAGGTTGAGATCTAACCGAATGGCGTCGTCAGAGCGGAGCTTATGGATAAAGTCACCAGAGGTGAGAAGCGCATTGAGCTTGGCGTTGATGAACGCGAGAGTGGTGCAGGTGCAATGGCCAGGAACCATGTTGTTCTCAATGCTTCAATGAGTGTCTTGGGATGACAAGGAGCAGTGGGCTCGTGATTTTAGAAGTGCTTCAAGACCTTGTCCCCGAGCTGGGTGCTCATTTAATCTTGCATATCGAGAGTTGAGACTGGTGTTAACTATTTTTTAATCCAAAGTTAGCAGGAAGAGGATGAAGTTGAGGGTTTCTCATCCTTTGATTTCGAAATGTTTAAGAGGATGTTGCCTAACAAGCATTTGCAATATTCGATTGATCCCTTAGAAAACGTGGATGCAACCTTCATACCGGGAAGCAATTGAGGAATGTAACAAAATTTTGGGTTGAAGAATGAAAGGGTAGCGCTGCCATCACAAATGAATGGGTCATAAGTGATGTCATAACATTCTTCAGAATAATCTCGATCACATCTCGGCCATGTTGGTCTCGTAGTGATTGACCATTTTGATAGAGACGAGAACGAGTTTGAACGAGGGTGTTGAATGAAGCTCAATCCAAAGCAAAGGATTAGAGACACTTCGTCTTCTTAAACTCGGTTGCGGTACCCTAAAACCAAATAAGAGGTCACATCCGATTTGTCTCCAGGCTAGTTTTGGAAGAGAATATCAATGTCTCTGTCCCAGAAGGTCATGTGGAACATTGTCTACCGGTGTACTATGGAGGAACCAGCTGATGGTGTCATTTGTGATTTGCAACGACAACTTCATCCCTCCCATGTCGTGCAGGTGCTCTTCCATAAATACATATTATGTTTTGGACTTGACTTGGGTGTGGAGAAGTAGGATGAATTAAATGAGATTAGAGAGGCTTTCGACGATGAGAATAAGGTTGAAGAAAATGAGTTGAGGTTGATCTCGGCAAAGTTATTGGGTTTGAAACGAGTTGGCATATTTGCTACATTTGGGGCGTACCAAAAGTGGAGAAATAGAGTGACCAGGGACCTACTTGTTGGCTAAGTGAGACAGTTAATGGTCATATTGGTCTAAGGTGGGAGCAACAAGCTAAAGTGTTTCATTTAAGGTAAATGAGGTGGCTTATTCCCTTAGGCACGCACAAGGTAATTTTACAAGGCTATCCTTCACTTTAACTTCTTTAATAAATGGCAGTTGCCGAGTTGGATGGGCGTTTCAGGCTTAGATTTATTATGTGAAATGAAAAGCAATAAATGTAACCAGTAGGGGTACGTTTCACAATAAAAAGATGACATTTCTATAATGTATTAAAATAAGTATAATGAATTGGTTAAAGGTCACGCAAAATGACAATACCACATTCACTTTTCTCTTTACTGCACCAAAGGTAAATAAAATAAAATTACACGATCACGAGGGGATTCGCCATGTCACTTATTGAATGACGTGACATATGATTCAATGCCAAGTCACCCTATTGCTTTTCATCTTCCCAGTCGAGGACCTCAAAAATCAAAGTAAACAAATTAAAAAATACCACTTAGCTCAAGCATGAAGGCGGAAAAGGCGATGCGGTTGAGAAGATGCGAGAGTTTGCTAGAATTGGAAGGCGGTGTTGGCTATATCGGTAGTGAGGATGGCGATGGAAGGAGACGGATTACGTCTGGCAACTCAGTTGAGAGTTTCATTCAGTTTGGAGGAGTCACGACTTGCTATGATGAAGATTCAAAATTGCTGAGCAGCTTTCGACTTTCTTGAGGATGTGTTTTTCAGGAGACTGGAGGCTTCGATGATTACGATGTCGATTTAGGTATAGGTATGGAAAAAGATTAATATATGAAATTCCTACATGCTGATCGTTGGAACACTCTAACCATTGCAAGTTGGTTAAGTTGTTGGGTCTTGACAATGAAGTATCGACGGAGCCGAGAATATAGTAGAAAAGGAGAGTGGAAATGACAAGGAGAACAATATCTTTTCATTATAGGCAGTGTCGGTGAAAACATCTCGGCTATGTAAGCCTTACACTACTTAGCCATCTGAGCCTACGAGTTTTCCTTCATCTCAACCATGTCGGAGTATTCCCACATGTTTAACGCCAGTCACTCTCGAGTTGAATTGAGTCATGTTCATGTCATTGAATTTCTTGAATTGATTCTTTTGGGCCACACGGTGGGCGACAATTGTTCTTACCCAAGATTTGGGGACCTCTTCCCACACATCCCGAATAGTCCAGACCTGCTCTATTGGGATGTTCTCAGTCTAGGTCGTTGTCTTTGTCTCTGTCCGTTAAGTATCCGTCTAAGTCACGATAGGGGGTGTACCTGCGAAGACACTGCGAAGACACTCCGATGCTCAAGTAAGTATTCGATTATCGGAGCTAAGTGAGTTCTTGTTTAATAATATATACCTTTAGCCTTCATATTCCACTTATTTATAAGATTCAAAGTTGACTTAAATCTTACGTCATGTCAACTTTTACATGATGTCTTGCCAGAAGTTGCTTGCACGCTTAGACTATCGATTTACTCTTCGATAGGGAAATTGTCGGCTTAGGACGACAAGAGGTCGTCCTGAGCTTGGCAGTACATGAAGTAAGTAAAACTGCTGTTAGTGTAACTCATGTAATATTTATGAATGGTTTTTTGTTTATAGGAATTTAGGGTATGTTTTATCCTGAACATCTTGAAGAATATCATTAAAGAAACAATGGTGATTGGTAGCTCGAGATGTGTGAAACAGAGAACAGTCAAAATTAGAAGTGAGAACAACCGTGCTGTGAGGGATTCGGGATAGAAAAAAATTCCAAATGATAGGATACGAGTTTTTTTAGCTCCAACTGCAACTGTTTGTTGTAGAAATAGTGCTATCTCTTAAAGTATAGGAAAGAGAGAGGGATGAAACTGAAATTATGTTTCTGAAACCACATGTATCCTTTCTTTATATGGAGAGAACAAAATCAATGCAATGAATAGAGCTCAAATTGTGTTTCTAAGATCGTATAGATCCTTATTTATATTGGGAAAATGATGTCAGAGAAATTATTAGAGGAGATTTGATATCCTCTAATGATAAAAATGACACAAAAATTAATAATTACCGATTTTAGTAATACATATATAATTTAGATATTTTTTATTATATAGGTTTGATGTTTGTTTTTATAATTATAACACTGAAATGACAAAAAAATTAATAATTACCGGTCTTAGTAATGCATATATAATTTAGATATTTTTTATTATATAGGTTTGATGTTTGTTTTTATAATTATAACACTGATTTAAAAGCTGTGGAGAACCTAAAAAGCTGCTCTCTATAAATTGCACGGCTACAAAACGGTGACTCTGATTCCAAGTTTATAAGCATGTGTACCTCGCAAATAAAAGGTCCTGTACAGTACACTTCAAATCCTTCTTAACAAATTTGGTTGGAATGACGAGCAAATATCTTTTGCGTATGTATCTTTCATGATAACCAAAAAAGAAGAAACTTTAGAACTGGGTGACACTATCACTATTTTCTTGACACTGATCAACATCTACTTGGAATACTGAGAAACTTGGATCATTGTCCAACAACTTCACTTGAAGGCGGCCCAGATGTTGTATCACTTTAGTCACTTGGAGAAGATGATGTTGAAGTTACCCAAATAAAACTATAACAGAACGATTTTCAGTGTTGTTGGAGGGATACACTTGTATCTAATATATGTATCCCCCATTTAAATGTTTGTTGGAATTTGAATATCAGAAGATGATGACCGTGGACAATAGAGTAATAAGCGACAAATTCCTTCCAATCCTTCTCCAACCAAACATCACCAACACCAGATTTGGTCCAACAAATTTCCCATTCAATGCCATCCGGAACCTTGAGAAACACTGGGTTTGACAAACTAGCACCATATTTCTTAGTGAACTTCTTTGGAATCATAAGCTTTCCTACGAGAAACATTGGGTTTGACAAACTAGAACCATATTCCCTAATGAACTTCTTTGGAATCATAAGCTTTCCTACTCGAAGAATAGTATCAGAATAATCTTGAAGAAGTGGATCTTAGAGGGAAGAGGATGAACTCCTTCTCGATTGGAAGTCATGGTTGATGTGACTTAGATTACAAGGTTCTCAGGGTGCAACTCAGGAGGTACTTAACACTAATGGAAAGTGAAAAATGGAAGATGGAAGAGATGGACACCTATACACCTCAAAGTCTTGGGTTCGAAACTAGCATTCCAAATGAAGTTAAGAAAATAATTATATATTTTCAAGTGACTAAAGTGAAAGAACATCTTGAACGCCCTCAAGTGAAGTTGTTGGACAATGTTTCAAGTTAGCTCAGCACTTCCAAGTTGAAGTTGATCAGTGTCAAGAGAATAGCAATGGTGCCTCCAGTTTTGAAGCTTCTTCTTTTACTGTTATTATGAAGGATACATACGCAAAAGGATATTTACAGGCCATTCCAACCAAATTTGTGAAGAAGTATTTTAAGTGTACTGTAATTTACAGAGGACTCTTTAAGTTGTGAGCTACTCGTGTTTATAAGTGGGCTATTATTATTATTACAAAACTTAGAATCAATATCACTTTTATGATAGCAGCGCCACTTACAGAGAACAGTTTTTTTGTGCTCTCTCTACACTTTTTCTCTGACAAAAGCTGAAAGGGTATCTCTCCTTTGTTCCAGCACGAAGACCGAAGATTAACGAAAAAACTATTGAAGTTGATATCTGGAAAATATTGTTATAAGCTTCAAGTTCAGTTAGAAAAAATAAATTTAAAATTAAACTCTCTCTATATAAAGATAAATCAAGTTAGACTTTAAAATATTTGTTTCTAATTCTAATCCTCAACTCTTACTATTTTTAATCCAATAATTTGATAAACCACTCACTGTTAATTATTCAATGAGAAGCTCTTTATTAATTTGTTAGGTTTTTTAAGTTGTTGAAATTTAGCTATCATTTTTCTGCATATTCATGTGAGTCATGTACATTCACTCAATTGTTGAATTCGTGAGTCATTCAAAACAATTAACTACTGGAGAGTTGTGTTGTCCACTTTTAGGTAATTAGGTGGATATCCATAGTTAGTTTTTTTTTTTTTTTTTTTTTTTTTGGGTTTTTTTTAAATTTTTTTTTCACCCTTTTTTTTTAAAAACATTGGGGTCTAAACTATGTTTGTTTTGTGTTTTTTAAAAAAAATTTTTTAAATTTAA
>Ga0099825_1008154_pt1 | contig 12511 bp, 6 predicted proteins | sample SiratroredBW_FD_76838 | JGI IMG/M metagenome (GOLD analysis project Ga0099825, IMG submission 76838) | Root nodule microbial communities of legume samples collected from California, USA - Siratro red BW | ecosystem: Host-associated > Plants > Roots > Nodule | place: USA: California | collected...
AATATATATATATATAAATATATATATATATATATATATATATATATATATATATATATATATATATATATATATATATATATATATAATATTAAACGTATAATTAAATTTACTACTTTAAAACACCTGGTGTAAACTTTCAAGTCTTTGAAAAAATTCTTGGCCTATTATGTTGGTTAATCCTTAGATTTAGGGAATGCATGAAGTTTATTTAAGGTGAAGCTTGTTTAAAACATTCACTTTAATCTAAAATAAAAAATTTTAAAACATGCATTTAAAAAAAAAAAACTAAAATAATTAAAAAGGAAAAGGGTGGGATTAGTTTAGACGGCTTGAACTTCATTGTATAAATATCCACCTATTTTACACTTACATGGACATAAAATTTCACAAGCTTCAAGAATTTTAAATACATTAAAAATATTTTATTCTAAATTATTTCATTTTAAATATTTTATTTAAACAAAACAATCTAAATTTATTCCATTTTATTTTTTATTTAAATAGAGTACTTCAATTTCTATGAATAAAAATTATTTTAATATTAAACAATACTTAATAATTTAATCATTTAAATATTATAATATTTTCATCCAAAATTATTTGGAGCTGATCAGATTGCAATTATTTCAACTCACATCTATCAAACAAAAAAAATCAACGTTTCTTGGTGAAAGCCAACTCTTTGATCGATGAACAACGATCAACTAACTTATCAGATTTCATAAATCACATTTTTCAACCTATATATTCACATGTCCAAACATTATTCTATGTTATAGTTGTTATATAAGTAATTCTAATTTAACAAGTTTCTCATCTTAAATCAGTAAAAAAAATAATCAAGATCGTACCAAGAAATTGAAATCTTTTTCAAAAGGACAATATTAAGTCAGATTTGAGTTAAAGGATTAGTACGAATATTTTAAAAGACCAGGGACCAAAACAAAATTAGTGAAAATATGAAGGACTGAAAATATATGTTAACCAAAACAATTTAACACATAGCAAAACCATTGCATTGAAAGATCTATGTAGAAATACATCAGAGTAAGACATTTTATTTTATTATTCTATCAGAATTTATATATTTGTAGTGCCCTAAAAGAAATCACCACTATGCAACTAAAGATTTTTATTTTTATTTTTTTAAAAAAAGCAACAACTTATGCGTTGAAACTATGAGTATAGTATTTACTTGTGTAAGTGGCAATTTAAATAGTGAAACATCAGCTCTGCTACATTGCACTGAATAAGGTACACCTAAATTTTCCAAGTGTATAAAAATTTGTGTCAATACCTGATCGAAGGCACAATAATATGAGAGGAAAATCTACTACAGCATCACAATTAAGCGCCAAGGCAAGTGTTAGCGAAGTTTGTTTTCCTGTTTCTGTATTCATCTCATCTGACAAAGGTAGAAAACATACAATGGACAGACACAGAAACGGTGATTACATAAAAACTCAAGAATGGGTAAAATATGTTCTTATCTCGGTAAAATTTCTAAAATTCAGTTTTAGTTTGTCTAAATTTTTTGTCGTTTTTTTTCTCTCTAATTTTGAAATACACCTTTCTTTCCTCCAAATGCTATCTAAACTAATTTGACATCAATAAAGCGTTATTTAAATAATTTGGAGAAGCAAAAATGTGCATTTTAAAACCAGAGAAACTAAAAACTGACAAAAGAATTAAGAACTAAAATTAAACTTCAAAAATTTTAGAGACCGAATATATATTTTACCCCTTCATACCATGCATACCAACTACCAAAAAATTTTAAAAATAAATTCCTATTCTGTGTGGTTATTTCAGAATGCCGCTTCTGGTGCGCTCTCTCAAATGACTAGGTATAATAAATACAGAATCTACACAAAGCCCACCTTTAGAGTGTGTACAGTCAATCTGTTTCATGGAGAATCTTACTTTGGTTGTAGGTTCTGATCCCCTGACAATAAACTCACCCACCTTGTAATCTACCCAATGTCCGCACTTTTGATTGCCGTGTACATCATCAGGTTCAGCTTCATCCAGGCAGCACTCGAACGATGCTTGCTGACCGTCCATGGTTGACAACTCAAATTTCACTGGTTTTATATCCCAACCATGGGTGTGTTCATAATTGCGCACGCGTCGCCCAAGCCTCTTTGAAAATCGTCCAAGGTGAAGCCTAAAGGAGAGAGTATAAATATCAGCAGGAAATGGGAAGCTGACCTCCCCATCCACTTCAAACCACCATATTTGCTGCAAATATGCTACATTTTTGAACCTGAAATAAACAAATAACAGAAGTGTAATGTAATCCTCAGAAAAAGGAGCTGACTGATTAAACAAAGCAGCTTGGGCATCAGGATTAAGGGTGCTACAATTTGCATAAAGCACAAATAAGCAGAAAGTTGACATAATTTAACTGGGAGTACATTGAGAATTACACGTCCAACTATTCATGTCTAATACCAGGTTCAACAGACCAACCAAAACCACCTCTTCATATTTTATTCCTAGGTCGGGTCAGTTTGGTTGAATTAGGTTGCCTTTTTGCATAGATTAGTCAAGGCTACAAAATAAATCAATCAAGCTAAGCTAAACCAAATTGCAAACATAATTGAAAGTTAAAACATTATTCCTAGACACAAATAATTAAGGTTGAATCACACTCCCCTCTTCAAAAAAATTAATTAGTTATATTTTCTACTTTAATGTGAACAGGCATTTAAAGAACAGTTTTTCCCCCTGTTGGCATAATTGACAGGCAGTTTTGAATGTTTTACTATTAACTTGGCACCTTATGTGTCTTTTGGTAAAATCATAAAAAAGAAGTTAGAGCATTTAATACTTCATTTCATTATCTAGCATAATTGAATGTTAAACCAAAAACAACACAGTATAAATAGGCTTATATTTGAATCTAATGCACATGAAAACACAGAATGTTCTCCTATTTCTTCAAGTGCAGAATCATCATTCATAAACTAGAAAAGTTATCAGGCAGGATGAAGACAATGGAAAACAAAATGTTTACAGATCCACTCTCTCAAAAAGGACAAGCATGAGCCATGAAGCAATTAAAGCATATCAGAAAAAGCAACAGACAACAATGAAACCGTAACAGATTGATCATGTACACAAATTAAAATTTTGATGTCAGATTAACAAAGTTTGGATAGTTGGATCTTAGATTGAAAATTCATGGCACATATAACAAACGGGTAGTTTGGAAGTTAAAATATCAATCTCATTTGAGTACTGCAGCCAGACAAACGCTTTTCAAGACTTCATCCATGAAAGCTCCAGAAGACTAAGATGTATAATGGCATCACTTCAACATATGAGCAGGCTTGTGAAATTCATTTAAGACAAGGTTCTGTCTATATATAATATAGAACTGTGAGTACAAGAAATAGATTTTGAGGCCCTAGACTATATATAAGAAGCGACTCTCATGTAAACTAGACTGAATATTCAGCAAGCCAACACAAGCAATATGGACATTTTCTGGTACCATATTAGCAATTCACAAATTCCTGAGTAAGATTTTACACCAAGAAATTCCAGGCCTCAGACTGATTATTTAATTGTTATAATTCACACGAATTATTACATTAAGTGTGATATCCTAGCCTCATTTATGATCATCTACATTCCGGGTCAATAAACCAAGATAATATGTTAAGATATTCACTTGATTGGAAGAAAAGCAATATCTAGGAATGCCCAGAAAGTTTAATAGATATATCCATCCACATTTGTTAGTTTAGGACAATTGAAAACACATTTCGTTCAAATTAATCAAAGGGGGTATTTCACAAAGCACACTTAAGGCAGCTAAGTGCTAGCAAATGCAAATGCAAAAGCTTAACTTTGAAAACCAATTAATACAACTTCATAAGGAAAATAACATGATCTATGAATATGTATGCTGTTGATGACTTCCATACAAACTGCAGTGATACAAAATCACTGAATTTCCATCCTTTTACTCAAAGCACAGGTAAGTTACCGTTCCTTCCTCTTTACCTTTAACAAAAAATTTCAAAAGCAAACAAAGTTGATACAAGGGTCCCATAATAAACACGTCTAACACCCTCTACCACAAAATTACCCCATTCACCGAATAATGTTGGAAAAGCAAAATAATAATCTTATCGTTGGTTTTTATGATAACAAAACACATTTTGACTTACAACTTGAGTTCAGCATTCTCAACAAGGCCACCAGTAACATATATTTGATGGTTGATAGTGGCATGTAAAAATATTACAACAACAAAGCAAACAATACATTTCTATCTCAGCAATGAATTTGCACTACTGGAAGCAAAAACAATGAATCAAAAAGCATTCTGCGGAGATGTGCAGCACTCAACACATTTGATTCTCTCAACCTATCCACTTGCCAAAACTCCCCACCACTACATTATGTTGGTAGTTTGGTAGAAATTGGTTATTAAAGGGGTTAGAGTTATGATCTGAATATATTAAATAAGGAAATATGATATCGTTTGACAGGGATATATCTTACCAAACCCCTTATTACATATTGATTTTGTTCCCTACTACTGTATCTCTTCTTCATTATAAATAAGAATACCCATGTGGGTACACAACATACAGAATATTCCTTCTCAGTTTCCCTCTTCTAAATATGGTACCAGAGTGATACCATCTTTCGGTGACCTATTTATCACTAATCCTTTCAACATGGTATCAAAGTCTGACGAGAAGAGAACTCAATTTCATGCTTCCTATGTGGGCCCACTACTCATAGGTGTAAACTTTTTAGAAACTTTTATATGCTTTCCAGTTTCTTTATTTTGTCGCATTTCATTGTTCACCAGTGATGACCTTCCAACAAACTTTTTTCCAGCCTGCAACCACCACCATTGGCATTACCTTGTCATGCAATGCAACAATCAACTCCAGAAACCACCATGTCTTCTGAGCATTTTCTGTCTCTCCAACAGTCGGTGTGTCCTCTATGCATTTTTACTCTCTGGCACCCATTGTGCCCCCTAACCATTTTTAACAGGCTTAACTCGTATGACAATACGTTCCAGCTTGATGGAGTGTTAAAGATATGATTGGAAAGGACAAAGCACCATTGACATTACCTTGTCATGCAACGATCAACTCCAGAAACCGCCATGTCTTCTGAGCATTTTCTTTTTCTCTCCAACAGTCATTGTGTCCTCTATGCATTTTTACTCTCCAGCACCCATTGTGCGCCCTAACCATTTTTAACAAGGTTAAGTCGCATGACAATATGTTCCAGCTTGAGGGAGTGTTAAAGATATGATTTGAAAGGACAAGGCATGCTGAAGATTGATTGTCACTTTGATAGAGAGATAGTCATGCCAGGGAAATATCTACTGGCTTTGTTAGCTTTAGCAACCAACTAACTGACATGTTTACTAAGCCTCTCAAGGAGGCATGCGTTGATGACATTTGTAGCAAGCTCGTCTTATATGTATGATATATATGCTGGAGCTTGAGGGAGAGTGTTAGAGAAATATCTTACCAAATGTTGCTCATTATTAGATACTGATTTTGTTCTTTTATTATTTAAATATCTACAGTCTGGTCCAGTTTCTATCACTCTTCAATCCTCTTGTTTTTGTCAGAACCCAGTCCAGCAACCATGCACAAACTAAAACATGTTGTCTTGGGGTACACGTCCCATTAAGGCCTCACAGAAGTATAAAAACAACATTCAATAATCCAGAGAAGCATTCCATCTTGCTGCATGCTCACTAGAAGAATGTATAGCATGGGTTTTTGAAACTCCAACCTCAAATATCAGCAGAAGCATGATTTCTCTAAAGTTGCCCAAAGTTCTCACATCATTTTAAGAACAAAAATAAACACAGTCATAAAACAAGGTCACACACAACTAACCTAACCGTACATCACCACTACTCACAACAAAACATACTTTAAGAAAAAATGCAGGTTCGGAGAACCTAACCTAGATTCTTCAGTAGGAACCCAAGTCCAGTATCTGCGGTCATCAATTCCAGTAATAGACATCGCCTTCGCCGAAATTGACATACAAACCCTTCCCGTGACCCTGTCCAGCCACACTTCCTGCAAAACCATAAACCGTCAACTAATCTCCAATAATCAATCACGCAACTCATAGACACAAAAGAACCCCCCGCAGCACCTTGTTGCCGTCGTCGAACGGCACTGGCCGAGATAGCAGCGCGAAGATGTCCTTCTTGGAGAGATTCCGGTACCTCTCGGGAGGCATCAAATCGAGCAGATCTTGGTAGTTGCGAGGCAGCTTGGTTCGCCAGACGCTATCGGCGGAGGCAGCGCCGCGAAAAGAGCGGTTGAGGCGCGCAAGGTTGCATATCTCCGGCGGAGTAAGGTGGAGGAATACGCGGGCGACGCAACTCTCCGGGATGTCGCCGAGGCCCGGAGCGGCGGCCGAACCGGTGGTTCCTAGGTTCGACAGCGAGGCCCCCATTCCCTCCCGATTCAGCCGTTCTTTTCTTTCATCCAAAGCTGGGAGAAGAATGAAACGAAGGAAGGAGGGAATTGGAATTGGAATTGGAAGAGTGAGTGCGCAATTATAGAATTGTATTATAGAATTGAATTGAATTGAAGTGCGAGGTGAGTTGGAGAATTCCCTTGCAAATAGGAATGATCAGATTTCTATTTTTGTTTGGGTCTTCAAGCCAAACTCAACACACACAATCTTCACTTCTCCTCCACCAATCACCTTCACTGCTTTTACCTATTTATTTTTCCCATGCTTTTTCACCTTCCCTCCTTAATTCTCCATATTTCTTCAATTTTCCATACCAAATTATCCCTATTTTAATACACAAAAAAACAAACATTTCATTCTTAAAAATAATATACAAAAAAATTCAAATTATTGACTGAAAAATAGAGAATAAATTTAAACAAAATCATACATATTTTTTCAATAGAATAATAGGTTAAGTTTTTTAAAAAAAAAATAAAAATAAACAACTGTTAAACTCTAGTTTAACTTGACTTGTAACCATTGTTCTAAATAAAAACAACTGTAATCATGGTGGATAAGTTAAGCACTTTAAACTCTCTTTTTTCTAACTATTTAAATTTAAAATTTTCTATTATTTCAGTGTTTTCTTCGAGATAGTGGTAGAAAATATCGTTAATTTTATTTTCGTCAATAAATATATTGTTTATTGGTGACCTAAGTGATGAGTTATAATATAAATCTGGAAATATAAGTTTATATATTGACGAACAACAATTACAGTTAAGTGATATATTATATTGTTGACTGTGTTTTTTCCTTTCATTCAATACTATTATTTTATGTATTGATACACTACATTAAGGTTTAAATATTTATTGAGGTCTATAAACATATCAGACTTGCCAATCATACACTTTTACATGATAAAAAAATAATTAAATGTATATTTGAAAAACTATTTAATTCAAGAAAACGAAAGATTATATCTCTTCAGATTTAAAATTTAAAATTGTTATTTAAACACAATAAAGAAAAAAATATATACTATTAAAAATTTAGAACATTTAAATAAATTTGATCAATATTAAACTAGTTAAGTTAAAAAAATAAATAGAAATAAGAATGAAAAATAACATCAAAAATAAACTTTATAATGTTACTCGTTAAACTAACAGTTTATTTAGTTGAACATTTGAAATTAAAAATCACATCATATAATTTTATGAAAAAAATAAATAATACATAAAATATTAAAAAGAGTGAAAAATAATTCAATATATGCTTAGAAACTATTTGATTCAATAAAACGAATTTTTTAAATGTTTAACAAGTTGAATAATTGAGAAATAGAGTGAAAATTGTATAGTAAAAGAATAAACTCTAAAAAAATAATATTTCAAATGAACTTAACAATTTAAAATAAGTAAATACGATAACAACGAATACTGTTAAATATAATGGAGTAATTAAGTATATTATTATTCTTGTTCTTATGTCTAATTTTAAAAATCGGATATTTATTTATTTCTCAACTCAATAAACATTAATAATTTTTCATCTTAAAAATACAACCTACTCAAACAGTACGTATAAAGATAAATTTATTTGCCATTGTTATATCATATCTTAAACTTGTCTTCATAAATTTATCTAGATAAATCGAGTTGAAGGTTTAGAAAAATTTATAAATACAGGAAAATTCAGTGCCACAAATAACCATAAAAAACTACAAAAATTGATTTTTTTTTTAATTATTTACCAAACTCGTTTTTCACGATATAAAAAAGAGGAAAAAAAATGGTGTAGTGACATCTTTGTAAATAACTGTAACACCCTCTCCGGCCGCCGGGGACGCTGTCGAAGTCGGAGGAGGTTTCATTTTCTCTTTGGGTCTGCTGTTTTCGAGTAGGTCAGATCTTGTATAAGTAGTGATGGAGCTTGATGTAGTAGTTTATCATTTTTTTTATCCAATTTTCTATTTTTGTCGAGATAGTATAATAATACAAGTTCTCGTCTTAAATATATAAAAGAAAATTCAAGTTCTGTTTAAAAAGGAAAAAATTTCTATTTTGGAATGAACAAATTGATTCAAATAAAAATAAATAAATATTTCTTTTACTCCATCAAAATGTAGTTGTAACATGACTCTTATATTTGTTATTATTGTTATTTCTCTCTTCTTTTAACTTTTTACGACTGCATGCATGCACTTCAACTATTTTTTTTTTTTCGATGCTATTAAATAAAAATCGTGAATTGGTATATTATAAAAAAAAAATTGCCTATTGTAATTAATAAAGAAGAAAAGAGAGCATTTGGATAAACTAAGAACTACAAAACCAGCGGCACCGTGTCGTGGTGCGCAACGGTGGTGTTATTCGACCAGGAATCTTCAAAACAAGTAGTAAAAAAGTTTAAAACTGAAGCCAGGAGAGAGATATACATTTTTTAATGCTTGAGGCAATAAAATAAAAGATCTATATACATTTTCTAAGCTTTTTGCCCACTAGTAAAGTTGTAAATTACTTTTTAAAGTTGCAACAGTAACAATTTTTAATCTTTATATCATCAGAAGCTTCCGTTAAATTCATAACATATACTATCTTTAATATTTTCTTATGAAGTGATTGAAACATATATACTTATCATTATTTCTTATTAGCTGATAATGTGTTTTTTTTATACTAGCAATACATAAATATTAAACCCTTGAATTAATTTGAAAAATTGTATACCCAAGACATGAAAATTCGAAATTGTATGCTAACTTCTAATTTTGTGGATTTAATAACATTTATTTTTTTTTAACTGTTATAATGGTATAATTTTTGTCTTTTAGATTTTAATTAAACAATTTTTTAATCTTTCACGTATCAGAAGATTGTTCAGTTTTTGTTCTTTAATAAATTTTTATTAAATATTGAATAAATTTGATTGTCACCATTCTAAATGATTCGAGGATTGATATATTGTTTGACATAGTTTAATTATATATTTTGGTCATATACAACTATAATTTATATATATATATATATATATATATATATATATATATATATATATATATAATTAAATTATACAAAATAGGTATACATTATAAAGTAATAATACGTTCATTGCCATATTATAATGAAAAAGTTTCATGTTAACAAGTTTGTTAATAAAAACCTTGTCCAATTACCATATTTTTGGAATTTACAGTTGACAATTAGAACAAAGAGATCATAATTGAATAATTAGTAAAAATAAACTAACTTATTATTGATGCCAATTTATTATTAAATGAAACTAAAAAAAATGTGTGCACTTTGTATATATATATATTTGTAGTTCAAAACACATCTCCAATGAAAAAGATTAGTAAATATTTTTCTGAAGCATACTTTTGCTTTAAATTATACATAGTGAGAAAAAAAATAAGTAAATATAATACATTATATTTTTTTGTGATAAAATATATAATTCATTGTAAAATTAATGAGAAAAAGGTTAAGAAGGAAAAATATTTAAATTTAAAAAAACCATTCAAGATGTTAGAAAAATGTATTTATAAACTAAATTTGAGAATAAAAAATGTCTATAAATTGTAATAGATGGAATTTTTGGGGTTAGAAGAGTCATATTAGTTTTCTCTTTCATATCTGAATAGACTAATAAACAGAATCTAGTGTCTGGTTGAAACAAGAGTTTAAGTGGACGTGGACCAGCCCATTTGGCTTAAAACCTGTGGGTTATGCTTTCAAAGCAGAAACAAAACCATGGGCAGTTTTCTGTCAGTGCTGCTGCATAACCAGCTGCTTCACCCTTTGTATTTTATTTCTGTTATATTTTATTACATGCTACATACTACTACATACTATAATGCTATATATCTATCCTTCTCTTTCTTCCTTCAACACACCAATCTAACATGCTTCTGCATCACCATCTTTCGTACAATACCAGCTCAGCCCTTTTGCTTTTTCCTCTCCACCATTGACTTCTCAATAGTCTTTCAAAAAGCTGAGGAATAAATACATGCACGAGGTCTTTGTGGAAGCACATATCATGTAATTTTCCACAGCGAGTGATTGGTAAGGTGAACGTGTGTTCTGGTGTGAATTACACTACGTTGATCTAACTATTTCTCAAAACCTGAGTCCTTTAGTCAAATTGCTTTTCATTCCTTTTGAATTTTGAAGTGTTCAAACTCCAATTTCATTCTAAATTTCCACAAACATTTAGTGGAATTGGTGATTTTTGTAGACTGAAATATTGGTGAAGTGGGAGTTGATGGAACCCAATGCATTAGGTGGTGGAATATTTCCTAACATAAGTAGTGGTTTGCTAGGAGTAGAAAACCTTCAAAACCAGCAAAACCCTCCTCCTCACCCTTTGCACCACCCCCAAATGGTTTCCTATGCCTCTCACCATGACACTGACACACACCAACAACACCCACCACAAGCGATCAAACATGGCTACAACTATTCTGCCGCGAAAACCAACAAGTTACAGATCACACTCAGTGATGAAGACGAGCCCGGGTTCACAGCAGAAGACTCTGGGGACCCCAAGAGAAAAATGTCTCCGTGGCATAGAATGAAGTGGACTGACACCATGGTAAGGCTCTTAATAATGGCTGTTTATTACATTGGAGATGAGGGTGGTTCAGAAGGCACTGATCCCACTAAGAAGAAAGCCGCGGGGTTGCTGCAGAAGAAAGGGAAATGGAAATCAGTGTCGAGGGGCATGATGGAAAAGGGGTACTATGTTTCTCCGCAACAATGCGAAGACAAATTCAATGACTTGAACAAGAGGTACAAGAGGGTCAACGACATTCTGGGAAAGGGCACAGCTTGTCGGGTGGTCGAGAACCAAAGCTTGTTGGACACCATGGATCTGTCCCCAAAGATGAAGGAGGAGGTTCGAAAACTGCTGAACTCGAAGCACTTGTTCTTCAGGGAAATGTGTACCTACCACAACAGTTGTGGCCACAACAACAACTGTGGCACATCAAACGTGCAACAATCAAGTGAGGCTCAACCACAACATCAGCATCAGCATCAACAGCAGCGGTGTTTGCATTCATCGGAGAACGGGGGTCTGAGGATGTTGAAAGAGGATGAGGATGAGGATATTGAGGAGGAGGATTCGGAGGATTTTTCTGATGAGGATGAAGAGGAATCGGGAGAAGGAGGATCGAGGGGTATGGAGGAGGAGGAGAATGATGTGATGAGGAAGAGAGCGAGGAAAGGAGGGTTTGGTGGGTTGTCATCGTCGTCATCGGTGTCATCTCAGGTGATGATGCAGCAACTGAATAGCGAAGTGAGTGGTGTGTTGCAAGATGTTGGGAAGAGTGGATGGGAGAAAAAGCAATGGATGAAGAAGAGGGTGGTGCAGTTGGAGGAGCAGCAGGTGAGTTATCAGATGCAGGCATTTGAATTGGAAAAGCAACGGTTGAAGTGGGCGAGGTTTAGCAGCAAGAAAGAGAGGGAAATGGAAAGAGATAAGCTTCAGAATGAACGGAGGAGGCTGGAAATAGAGAGAATGGTCTTGCTAATTCGCCAGAAGGAGCTTGATTTGGTTACTGTTCAGCAACAGCAGCAGCATTCTTCTACCTAGGATTGAAGAAATTAATGTGTAAATTTTATCTATGTAGTTCAAATTAATATAAGAGCATATGTAGACTTGGAGATTGTTCGGGTGATCATTCCAAGTAATTTCGAAACATGTAGTATGCTTGCTTGCTTGTAGACAATTTTTGCGTTCTTGTTTATCTGTTTTAAATAAAAGTAGAAATCAAATTTTCACTTAATAAAAACTTTGTTTGTGAAGTTTTAGTAAAAATGGTTGACATGTTTAATAAACAAAGCACACTAAGATTCAGTTTTTTTTTTTTTTTTTTTTTACTTATTGCACTAACAGTCGCTAAAAAAAAATTTTTTAATTCAAAAAAGAATATTTGAAAATGTTGTAATGTAATTAAAAAAAAAAAATAATAAAAAATTACAAAAACCACCTTTGAAAAAGTAAAAAAAAAAAAAATACAACAAAC
>Ga0099825_1008155_pt1 | contig 12511 bp, 7 predicted proteins | sample SiratroredBW_FD_76838 | JGI IMG/M metagenome (GOLD analysis project Ga0099825, IMG submission 76838) | Root nodule microbial communities of legume samples collected from California, USA - Siratro red BW | ecosystem: Host-associated > Plants > Roots > Nodule | place: USA: California | collected...
ACAAAAAAAAAAAAAAAAAAAAAAAATAAAAAAAAAAAAAAAAAAAAAAAAAAAAAAAAAAAAAAATAAAGGGAGTGAGTCCGAAAAAAAAAATTGCAGAATTACAATTATATCTTGTACATATTTAGAATAGTCGTAATGTAGTACCGGATATGTATCAAATAAGAAAAAAAACACACACGTTTTGTGCATCGTAGGTAAAGAAGCAACAACAGAAGCAAACCTTGTCTGGGTGAGGTGGCAATGGAGACTGTGTTGCAGCAGATGAAGAGGGAGAGCTGCTGAAGGTCCTCCTCCTCCTGTAAGGCCTTCCATTGGAAGTTGGCATTGTGGTGAATTGGGAAAATGGGGTGAGCACACTAAAACAAACTTAAGCTCAATATAGGCATGCAATGGAGGATTGGACTTATATGCAGAGCAAAAGCTGGATATATTGACACCTACAGTTAACTTATTCAGGGCAATTGCTTCCTGCACCCGTCATTTACTTCCTGCACGCCATCTTATTTTAAAATACCAAAATTAACCTTGGGTTGGTTTTCGGAAAACGCTTTACGAAATGTATTTTGAGACGGTAAAAATAACTTGGGAAAACGTTTTCTGAAATACATTTTGGGGTGTCAAAAGCAGTTTCTAAAAATGCTTTCCAGAACTCAAATGATTCTTGAAAAACGTTTTTTGGAATGTAAGAGTGACTTTCGGAAAATCTTTTCCAAAAATATATTTCAGAAAATATTTTCCAAAAATTAAATTTACATTTTGAAAAAAATTTTCGGACTGAACCAAAACTTTAAAAAAAATTAAATTTCGGTAAATATTTTTCGAAATTCAAGAAAAACACCCCATCCCCCCGTCGCACCTCAGCAACCATAAAATCCATCATACTCTCATAACACACCTACATTCAAATCAAACCACCCTAACATATCTTTTGTTCCACCGACACTAGTCCACCACTCTATCGCTACTTGTCCATCGTTGTGCAATAGTACCTCTACAACAACTCCTTTCACAACACCTCCGCAGCACCTCCGCAACACCTCCGCAGCACCTCTGCAACAGCTCCTCCCCCTTTTGTCTTCACTCACAAGGACATCAAAGTCCTTTCACACTTATAATGGGGTGCAAGGAGCAAATATGGGAGTGTAGAAAGAAATTGTCCTTATTCAGCCAACAAGTTTATTTTTTTCATTTAAGCAATTTTGAATTTCATTTACAGGTTAAATTGGCTGATGATTGTCCTTTATCAAATATAGACATGATGTGGATCACACACAGCTCACTAGAGGCAAAGTCATGGCAATCTCATTATATTTACAGGATGCATAAAATTTTGTCCATGTTTCAAACAAATACAACATATGTTAATCTTGCGGATGATTGATTCACTTGTATTGCGATTGTATGTGACACACGCCTAAACCACTCCATGTAGTCATCTATACATGCATGGGGCTCAACAACAAGTATGACATTAGTCAAAACAAAATCAGGAAAATTGGCCCATTGAACATTTACCATTTGAAAAGCTGCATTATCCACAACTAAAGGAGGAGGTGCATAGTCTGCATGTAACCATACTGTCGCAGCACAAGGAACATGCATCTGGATGGTATTGCCTAATCGGATAAAATCACGAAACAATGAAATCGGCTCATATGGCTGACTAAGTCTATGAGAATCATATGGAGCCCAGATGACATCAGATGCACTAAGTCCATCTAACTGTCCTCTCACATCAATCAACTGAGAAGGACGTCAGCTAACCACGTATCGAGAAGCCATTGGGAGTACCTCGCTATAGCTCTGGTTAATATCTCGATTTCCCATAGATGGGAAGTGCTCATATATCCATACCTGTCAACAATAAATAAAGTTACAAGTAATCAAAATAAACTTCTTGATTAACTAAGGCTTAACATTTACCTATAAGAGGGTAATAAAAATCCCCAACTGTTTGGTTCCAGCCAAAAAAGCATCTCCTAGCTTCCATAAATATGTGCTAAAGCACTTACTCCCCAACTGTAACCATCACACACAGAAAGGTCGCGAAATAATGGCAAATAACATACTTTTACAGATGTGGCACTTTTATCTGCAAAAATTGTGCATCCAACTAGATACATCAAATAAGCCCTTGTAGCAAACTCCCATTGTTTCTTCGCGCAACAAACCTCATAACGATCTCTCAACCAACTCAACTTAACAACATTGGCACAACACTAGCACAACTCGGCATTAGCAGGGCCTTCTTCAACACCTAGCAACTCCACCAATAGAGCACGTGCTTCATTGTTGTCTACCTCATCAAAGATCAAAAACTAACCAACAGTAGGCAGATGAAGAAGAGAGGACACGTCGTCCAAAGTAATGGACATCTCACCAAATGGAAAATGAAATGTATTGGTGTCCCTGTGCCACCTCTCAATAAATCTACATAAGAGACCCTTGTCCGCGACCTCGTAGAAAATGCTGCATAGAGGCAACAATCCACAGTTGACAATCAAAGCGGAAACCTCACCACGAGGAAGACCAACGTTGTTAACCTTTCTTTCATGGGAGACCAATTTTAGGACTCCCCGATCCTAACCAAAAAAGAACAAATGATATAAAAAATTTCATATATTAAACGTAACATAAAAAGAAGAAATACATATAACAAAATCTTACCTCTCCCTGCCACAATATGAGTGCTACGTGGTGATTATAACTTACCAAAAGGGAGACATCAGATGGTCCCCCAGGATAACCTACAACCTCACCAACATCAGGAAAACCAACAGGTGCAACAGGAGCATCAACACCACCAGTTGGAGCACTAGATGAAGCACCACGATCACCTCTGCGAAGTGATGTTGTAGGCCTTGTTCGGCCTTCAACCTGGAAACTACCTCCTCTGGTCCTAGCCATAACTGTGACAGTGCATAATTAGTATTTAAATATTTGGTAAAAAAAAATAAAAAAAAAAACTAAACTGGATGCCCCACGTGCGATTTACATTTTTGAAAAAAATTATAAACCGGATAAGGTGTCATCCAATTCACATTTTCATTTGCAAATGTGAATCGGATGGTCTCCCATCCGGTTGTAAACCGGACACGGGAAATCCGGTTCATACCAACTTCGTCTTCTCCGACGTAGATTCACCGTCGACGGCAACCCAAACATCAAATTAACTACTCTAATCATCAATACCACTCACAAATTGCTAATAAACATAAAAAATTTCTTATCTTTCACTTGTTTGAAGTTTTAACTCAGATTAAAGCAATTTCTCTTCCACATTCTGTGATTCCGATGTTCCACAGTCTCACCCACACGCACAGAACGCTTTTGTTAATGATTTGTTGACATTGAAGGTGAAAAACAGATGAACCGGATGCTAGAGAATCAGATCCAAGCAAACGAAAAATGAAGCGGATGCAAGATAGGAAGAACGAAGCGAATAAAGGAAGAATGAAGCAGATAACAATGGTTAAGGAGGTGAAGGATATTCTTGTCTTTTCCTATTTATCATTTAAAGGCATATTTGTATTTTCTAGTAGACTATGGAGGTGCAGGACGAGAGTATTGGATGGAGAAAAAATTCATCTTTAAAAAATACAGGGGCTCATGAAGAAAAGAAAATTCGCTGGGTATTTTCAATTTGACCCAAAACTATATGCAAAATCAATGCTTGTTTTCATCGTTTTTCTTGTGACTTAGTGGCTGCCTAATATTCTACGACTCTGTATATATGGACCTTTGAAAACATTAAGAGTTTTCAAATTTAGAATTTTGGCATGTTAAAACTATACGTGGGAATGACTTGTACTTCTTCAAACCCATAATTTTAAGTGTCACAATTTTTAAAATTATTATTTTACACTTTTTAAAGGTGACTTTCGGATTAGTAATTTCAAAAATCTTTTAAAATAAGTTTTAGAATTTTCAAAATATGATTTCTAAAATAAAATTTCTAGAATAAATTTTTAGAACAGGATTTTCGAAATAAGCTTACCAAAACATATAAAATGTATTCATTAACAAGCTTTCTATATTAATTTTTTCTGAACATATGATGTTTTTTTAGAACAAACTTTAAAATAGAACTTTTATATCAAAATTTATAGAACAAACTTTCCAAAGCATATATAATGCCTTTAAAAATGACCCTTTTGAAACAAATTCCGCTCTCACTCTCACTCTCGTTCTTCTATTTTTCTTCTTTCTCTTAAAGAGTGCAATGTCGATAAAGAATGGAGGTGTAACGACAACGATGGCAATGGTAATGTGCAGCGAAAGAGGGTATTTTAATCTTAGTATGGGGTGCAGGAAGCAAAAGCCTCTAATAATATGTTAGAGAGACTTATAACAATATTTATAAAGATGACAAAGTCAGACTTTCATAAATAGATCCATCAGCCCACTAAAAATTATAATGTCTCGCCTAACCCATCAAACTAACAAAGTGGATGAAATTGGCTCTTCATCTCACTAATTTTAAAATTAAAAATAAAAAAAATAGTTTAAAATATTAATATTTTTATATTATATTATTTGAAGGATGAAAATATGTAATAATATTGTAATTTAAATCATTAGTATTTACAAATTAAGTTTCAATTATTAATTATAATAAAGTAATTTAATATTTAAAGGTAATAATTATTTTAATTTACCCTATTAAAAACATTAATTATTCAACTAAAAAATAGAGAGAGAGTGTGTGCGTGTGCACACTCGCAAGTGTGGGGTTAGTGTGTGTGCACGTGTGTGCGTGTGTGGATGTGTGTTCGAAGTAACACATTATAATATTAGTTTTGTAGATGAATAAAATGTCTTTTGTATATTAGTTAGATTGTGTTAAAGGTTTGGTTTGATGTCATACATTTTTGTTAAATGTTTAATTTATAAGACAAAATATGAACAGTTGCATGAAGTAATATAAACATCATATTACTTAGAATAAGTATATAACAAATGTAGACACGCTAAACATAAACAAACTAAAGTAATCAAATCAACTAGTTATTTAGTCCATGTTCCCTCACATTGAGCACGTGTTCTTAATTTAGATTTACATTGAGCAGTTGCATGAAGTAATGGAAACATCACCATATTATTTAAAATAAATACATAACAAGTTCAGTGAAATACATAAAATTGATACATAATGCAGATAGGTTAAACATAAATAAAGTAATCAAATCAACTAGTTATTTGGCCCATGTTTTCTCACACATTGAGCATGTGGTTGTCTAATGTACATTGCACACTCTTTTGTCACTTCATGAGCTAGTTAAAGCGCACTCTGTGTTCCTTCCCATGCAGGAGTTCCTTTGGATACAACACAACTAGTCATCCTCTAAAATGTTTGGACGATCTATCTAATATACCTTACACTTATTCAAAATACATTTGTTATTGCATTATTAAAAATAACACTTAAACATACAATAATAAATTATTAGGCTTGCACACTTATGTTGTATCATCAGTTTTGTTTCTTCTTGATTTAGACTATGACGACAATGACGTGGTACCATGATGGGTCGGTCTTCCTTTGCCATATGAAGTATATAATGGTGCGATACAAACTGATACCACTTCATGTACGCTTTCACAACATGGATCAACTATGTCTAATTGGTTAACAAATGGGGTCACTTGTCATTTATGACAGTTGTGGATCTATCTTGCATTGCAATAGAGGTTAAGGTATGATTTGCTCGTACCCATCGTAAGATACACTTTAAGAGTTAAAAATGTCTACGAGAACCAAGTCGAATGTATTTCAAGAACATTAATGTCTACTCAAATGGTTTACTATGACGATGGTCTTCATAAGACTTCAGTTGACCCTAACTTGCGTCAAACTATCAAGTTATAGCCACACAACACCAACAATGAAAATATTGCACCCTACTATGTATTATGCTGCTTGAGGATGGTTCTCCTCATAATTGAGATTAAAATCCCTTCAACCTTGTCTTGAAAATGCTTATATATTGATTAATTTATTCACATGTAAAAGCATGGTATAACTAGTCAACTACTTTGTTTAGACCAAGTTGTCACCTAAAAGTTACTCATACATATGTGTCAATATGACAACTTCCAAGAATATGCTTCACACATACAGGTCATTGAACAAACCCAAGTAGGACACACTAACTAATGTCACACTTTATCTACAAATATCGTGCATACAAAAAGATGCAGCAAATACAACCCAGTTGAAAAGTCTCAACTTTGGTAATCACACTTCGAAGCCAACTCAATTTAACATGTGCACCCCCAACATTATCTTATATCTTTCGAGGTATCGCCTATGTCTACACCTTATAGCTCAACCAATATTGTTGTATTTATTGTTGCATCCAAAGTCACATACATAAAAAGTTGAATGTGTAGCAACTTGGACACATCATCAAGAGTGATGATCATCTCACCAACAAATAGGTGAAAATTGCTTAACTCTCTATGCCACTTATTAACAAAGGCAAAGACCCACCCATTTTCAATTGTATCATAAACGATGTTACAAAAGGACAATAACCCTGAATGTTGCACCAAGGTTTCAATCTGTTGATGTTGGATCCCAAATTTATTCAACTTAGGACAGCGAGGGACCAACTTCCACTTCTCATGATCTTATTAAAGTATGAGTGTCTATTAGCATAAAAAAAACAACTTCTTACGACATATTCAATATTATAATTAACAAAATTTTGTTTCTTATCTCACAATTCCACAATTATTTGGCTCCATGATCAACGTAGATCTCAAAAAGCAATGCATCCCTTGGTCTACTAGAAAATCCTTCCCCATAAATTTATGAAAAAATTAACTTTTAGAATGTGCAATTTAAATAGGCTACCAAATCTAAAAGTGACTTTTGAATAGTACAATCTATGCTAAATTAAAAACACTTTTGGATTACTTCTCCATTCTAAAATTTGAGAAACTCTCGAATCAAACTATTAAATTAACGTGCATGTCTCACAAAATAAAACCATCAATGTAAATTTTATACCTTTCATTTATTATCAACATAGCTCTCAAAAAACAATGCATCCATATAGGAAATCCTTTTCCACAAATTTATGCAAAAATTAACTTCTGAATTGTGCATTTTGAAATAGACTTCTAGATCCAAAAACAACTTTTGGATTGCACAATTCTAAAAAAAATTAAAAACACTTTTAGATTACGAAATTTAGAAATACTTCTCAAATTCTACAATATTCTACAATATGAAAAGCTCCCGAATCCGACTATTTATGCATAGCTCATAAAATAAAATTATCAACCTAAATCTTATACCTTTTATTAATAACATATTTAATTGTCATTGTCATCATTATTTCTATTATTGTCATTGTTGACTAATGGAAATGCAAATATATATATATATATATATATTAAAGAAAGTCTATAGAAGAAGCGAGAACAATGTTAAAAGAAAAAAAAAAATAAGAAAGTAAAATGCAAATATATTCTGATGTCCGGGAGAAAACCGAAAAGCATATAAGGATAAGGATAAGAACTAATTCCTTTAATTAACTCGTGTCTTAAGTGATTTTTAGACATAAACAGTAATTTAAATAAATAAATAAATAATAGGTTTACCCATTTATCTTTTATTAATTTTTTATCTTTTATTAATTTTTTATCTATTTAATTAAATCTCAAAAGTATTAATAAAATGGTTTCCAATAACAGTCTAAATAGAGGTTCTTGTGTAATAAATTTTATTATTGAATATTAAGTTTTAAATTTTTGAATACTTATATATCATTATTTTTTATGGATAAGTTGCAAACATTTTAGTTTTTAATTAAACCAAAAGGAACCCATTGACTGGTCATACTATGTCAAATCATGACTTGTTTCAAAATATAGGTTAAATTAGATTGTTAATATTTTTTTTTTCTCATAGAATGAAGCTGAGTTGTGTAAGACAGTTCGTTTTTACAACTATAATTTAAAGTTTTACTTGATGCTTAATTATTTATATTTAATTAGATATGTTATGTTTAGACTCGCGAAAAATTTATTAGGTCTAATACAGCTAGTTTTTTATCTATTTAAAATATAACAAAAATTATACACGAATTATAATTTCATATTTAATATTTTTATAAATTAAAATTCTCCTATTATAAATGAAATAAATATTTAAAGTAAAAATATTATTAATAAGATAAATTTTATTATAATTTATTAATTTTACGTTTTATTACCAAAATGTTCCCTTTATTATTTTGTAGATCTATTTAAATTTAACCTAAGGACCCATTTAGAATCTGGCCTCATGGTATTTATTAAAAAAATTAGTTAACTTGTTTACTCCTTATAATATAGAAAATGTCTGTAAACAAACTAAATCAGATTTAACTTAAAAGAAGTCAAGCAATTTTGATGATTAATTGTTCAAGCAATTTTGATGATTAATTGTTCAAGTAAAATTTTATTTTTTACCTGACTTATTTATGTATTTTATGTGGCCTAGACTAGCACCTCTATTTAGTTACAAATTGTGTTACTTTATGATTTTGTTTGAGATAATAATAATAATAATAATAACATGGCATCAGATAACAACAATCAGATCTGTGAAATTACAAAACTTTTTTTATTTACCAAGCTACAAAACTCTTTCATAACTATTATGATTTTTTCATCTCTTTCTTATTCTTTCACTCTTAACTTTTAATTATTTTTGTCATGTTTCTCATTTGCTCCCCTTATTCTTTATACATTTTCATTTCCCTTTGTTCTAAAGGAAAAATCACGTTGATAAAAAATGATGAAATCACTTTGAATAAGATGTAAGTACTATTACAAAATTTTGTTTAACTAATGTAATCGAGACCCATTGGATAAATAAAACTTGATTAATATTTAGGTCATAATATAATCAATCCAAGTCATCTAATATAACCAACCAAATCATACAAAAATTGAAATACCCGATCTATATTAATAAAATATTTTTAAATAAATGTTTGTTGTCTTTTGAATTTGTGTTGTTCACCATTATTTCTTTTATTGATGTATATATTACTATTAAGAATTTTATTTCAAATGCTATTCATGTTATAGCATAATAACAATGTTTTGAAATATTAATTATATTATAATAGTATAATGTTTTGAAATTTAAATTATTATTAAAAACTTAATTTTAGATATTAGTTATTTTAATAGTGATGTTTTCGAAATCATTATGAGATTTAGCTAAAAGTATATTACTTTATTTTAATAAAAATAAAAGTTTAGATTGAATTTGTAAATCCATCTCGATTCATCTTTATTAAACTTAGAATGGAAGATATAAACAGTTATATTTAACAATAGAATTCTAGTTAATCTTACTACAAAATTCCATTTAAAGCATACAAGTAATCATATTTAATATATTGTATTATTATAATTAATTATACTATCATAATATAATCGTGTTTTTTTTTGTTGATTTTTATATATATGACTGTGGAAGTATTATTTTTACTAAACATCATATGTTTTTCGGTTGTGAAATTAGTAATATGGTCAGGGGAGAAGTGTCAAGGCAAAACAATAAAGAAGGATGGAATATTAAAAGATCAAACAAGTAAAAACACAAAACAATGACTCAGTGTTGAAAAAAGAAAAGATCAAACAAGTAAAGAATTAGCACATATAAAAAACCTGTTCCTTTTTATTCCATAGAACACAAAGTACAAGCATGGCATGGAAGACTGAAAACAGTTCCATGCAGAAACAGACACCCAAAACAAAGATTTTGAAACAGCACCATCATCACAAGAGACCAGCTTTTGGGTTATGCATAGCTTATGATTTAGCCTGTGCCTGTGACTCCAAGGTCTTGCTTCTCTTCATCTTTACCAGCACCAAACACAGGACCACCTTTGCCAGCAGGATCAGTGACCTTCTCCTGCAACTTTTCTACCTGAATGAAACCTTGATCCTCCCTTGAACGCAACTCAGTCTTCGTCCTGTTCTCTCCTCCTTCTCTTGACTCATATGTTGTTGCTGTCTTTGACCCTTTTGGTTCTGCTCCTTGTGCCCCAGACATCTTCCTATATATGCTAATACTTGTATCTGATCACACTCTTTTCTTCATTTCTATGCTTATTTTCTGCTATATATATAGATATACATATAGATATAGATAATGTTTATATAGATATACATATAGATATGATATAGATAATGTAACTCTGCTCTGCCAAAATCAACCCACGTAGCATGCAAACATGCCATGCAATTACACGTACCAAATGCATGGTACTTTCACTCTTGTTTTCTGCCACGTTTTCTGGCTTTTTAGTATCTAGAAAGAGTCTCTGTCAAGTGAGGGAACCATTGTTAAGTAGAATTTAGTATACCCTTTTACCAAATGTTTTGGCATCACTAAACTTTTAATTCTTCTTTTATGCTGTTTTTAATTTTTCTTTTGTTATTTTTCTTTATACAATTTGATGTTTAAGTACTTAGATGCTGCCATGGGAATAGAGAATATTTACTTTAATTTGTGAAAACTCTTATAATCGAGTTTTACAAAATCTTTTTTTTTAAATGTAATTTTAAACTCAATTTAATAATAAATTAAAAATTATTAATTTTGAAATTGTTATGTTAGGATTAATTTACATTTTTTCTACTAAGCTTAATTTTTTAAGAATTTAATTAGTGCTTGTAGATTGAATTGATACTTTTGTGACCGTTATTTTTTATAATGGGATGACGCGACTAATATAGACAGATATTGAAGATATTACATATATGTCTACTAAAAGGGATACTTTGTGTATTTATATATTTAAAAAAAAAATTCGTGACGATGGTTATATAAAAAAAAATTACATTATAATTATTTAGTGTATTTTATTTTTTAATTTTAAATATAATTAAAAGAAACTAAATATAATAGATGTGTATTTTCTGCGTATTTTAGTATAGACTTTTTTATTTTAAATATAATTAACAATAAAATAGGAATATTAAATATGTATACTAAAAATAAATCCTTACATAAACAAGATTCTTTTATTTGATTTATATATATTTCTAAATTTATTTTTAATAACATTTTAAAATCATAATACAAAATTCATAAAAGTATTATGTTAAAAAATAAAAGAAATTAAAACATAATGGAGAAAAACAAACTAAGAAGAGACTTTAAACTTCCAAACATATATTACAAAAATAATTATCCACAGTTTATATGTGTATGTTTTAAATATTTAAATAGTTATTTTGTATAAGTAATTTTTTTATTACAACTTAAACTTAATATATATATTATTTATAAAAATGTCATATATTTTTATTTCTAAAAAAGTTATAAGACGACATATTGAAAAATACAGATACAACATCTGGATTTGTACTAGTTTAAATAACTAGAGTTTTTTTTTTTTTTTAAATCCGGCATAAATATCTATATAAAAGATAAAATTGTATAGAAATTAAAATAATGAGTAATATTTTTAACTGAAATTAAAAAATGGAAACACAAACAAATCTTTAAAGTTTCAAAATGGAAAAAACAAACAAAAACGAGTAGTAATAACTTAAAAACTTATTTAAACTCATTTTTTCTTTATTTAGCTAATGAGTTTTAAAATTTATTATGTATAACCAATTATTAATAATAAATTTTACATATAATTAAGATAAATAGAAATATGTTTTCTTCCGCTAGACAAAGCTAAGTGTTTCAAAATTGAAATAAATTTATTTGAGCTTATTTTTATTGAACAGATTTTATTTCAAATATTATATTTGAAATAAGAAAAAAAATCTGCCATTCATCCCAACAAATCAAATCCCTTTTGAAAGGGTATTCTATCTTTATCAATGTCATGTTCTCTTTGAACATATCCGAATCCTGAAAGATAGGATAAACACTAACGTTGTACCAACTTGGTTTCTTTTCATTAGTATAACAATATATTTGAGCTAAGATCTACTATGAAATTATTCATCAAAAAAGAATTTTAGATAATATTATACACAGCCAAAGCCACCAAAAAGCCTAGTGAAGCACCAGCTATGACTTCAATCTCCGTATGGCCAATAGATTCTTTTAGTGGGGGTATGCCCTCAACACCCAATTTTGAGATTCCTTCTTCGTCTTGTTCTGTTTGCCTTATTTTGTTTCCTGATTTGACCAATAGACCTCCATTTGCTTGTTGTGGTTCCAAAGGGGCTTCTTGGGACAAAAGGGACTTCTCAAAGTCTTCTATCTTTAGTTGCTTTGGTAGTCCTGCTTGAGAGTTGATCAAATTATCTCCATCTTTGGAATGTAAAGAGTTGGCTTGCATTTGGAGCAGTAATTTGTTCAACACTCTAGCATGAATCCCTACTTCTCTTCTTACACCCTGAAAATCACAAAAGCCAAATCCCCAATTGTTAGCTATAAGGTCATATTGATAACAAAAACAACAAGTTAGAGGGACAAATAATAAAAAGCTGAAAGTTTTTCTTGGGCTGACTTTAAGGAAGCAAAAGG
>Ga0099825_1008156_pt1 | contig 12509 bp, 5 predicted proteins | sample SiratroredBW_FD_76838 | JGI IMG/M metagenome (GOLD analysis project Ga0099825, IMG submission 76838) | Root nodule microbial communities of legume samples collected from California, USA - Siratro red BW | ecosystem: Host-associated > Plants > Roots > Nodule | place: USA: California | collected...
TTATTTTATTTTTTATTTTTTTTTTATTTTATTGTATTTTATTTTATGTTTTTATTTTTAAGTATGATAAATGTTAATATTGTTCTTTTTTTTTTTTTTTTTTTATCTTGCGTCTAAATTTATTGGTTTGTCTAATATTTGTTAGATATTGTACAAGGATCAACTTCAATGATCTAATTTTAAAATGTCAACTTAAACGTTGGCTTGAATTTTAAATTTTATGTACAAATTAAAATCTACTTTATTTTGGAAAATACGATATAAAATATCAATTTGGGTTAGTCCGCATAAAATTTGTATAAATCGAATTTCGATCTCATTTGAAAAGTTCAATCCATTATAATTTTTTTTTATCCAACTCAATAAAATATGCTATTCGCATCGAACTTGTAATTAATTCGACATAATTTTAGTCAATGAAATATAGAATTTGAAACTTGAAGTACAAACTAATATGAAAAATTTTAGTATGACCTATTCATGAGATTATAATTTTTCCTATAATATAAACTCGCACAGTCTATATTTTTATTCCTGAGTTGAATATAGGAATTTTATCTCTAGGTAGATCGAATTTACTTGATAAAAAATATTAATTTTTATTATCTCTAGGTAGAATATTCAATATCTCTATTTTGTCTTAGTTTTATCGATGTTATTTATAAACGAGTATTTTTTTTAATTGTAATTCTTTTTAAAAGATTAAAGATTTCGTTTATGATTTTTGTCTCGTTTTATTAATTATTATCTTAATTTAATAATTATTTTATATTTATTATTTTTATTAAGATTTGGTTTAGATTAAATATTTGTTCCAACTTAATTTTAATAAAGTCATTCTATATTTATACAAAGATAAATATACTTTAATTTATTTTTTAATATTCTTAATCATTCTTAAAGGATAGGATAATAAGATTTGTTTAGATAACTTTAAATCCTTCGTATCAAGTTTAAATTTTAAATTTTGATCACATATTAAAGATTTTCAATTTAATCAAATTGAACTTACCATAAAAAAGAATATAGCTTAGAGCTCATCTTAAAATCTTAAATTGAATTCGGAATCCAATTTATTACGTCTAAGGACTCAAGGAGAGTCTACTAACTAGTTTAAGATAAACTCCAATTGTGAAATGCAAGGCTTGAAATTTTAATTTGATGACGTATGTAGTGTTTAAAATTCCCCAAAAAAAATTACACAAATGGGAAGTTTCGTTATTTTTAAATTTTATTTAAAACTCAAAATTGGTATGAATATTTTAGGTTGAAGGGAGAGATGAAGAAGTTCCGAAACAAAAGCGCGTGAATTGTAGGGCAATCAGGCACTGAGGCGTTAAAAGTTGTTCCCGCCAAAGTTACAAAACTCGCACCCACAAGTCGTGTCACGATATTCGAGAGATAGAGACTGATCGTGGGATAAACAACAACGTGCTTCAAGGACATCGATGAGTACTCATAATGTGCAAGAAACCCTAGAAGACAAAAAAAGTACCCAAAAATACTCTCTCATCACAACCCCATGAAACAAACAACCTCAAAACATGAAGCTCTGTCACACAGGTTTGTTGTCAAAATGGGGATGATGAGGTTCTACAGGGAACACTGATTCTGTGAGGGCCATTCTCTGAGGAAGATAAAGAGCCCTGCAACTGTAACAGAACATAATTTCAAAATGCATTATCTCTCTTACCATTTAATTACCATTTAATTAATTTAATAAGATGATACCTAACCAACTCAACCCTCTTTATTTCTACTTCACCTTTCCTTTCACTTCATTTTTAACCAAAAATATTTTCAATAATTTTAAATTAGGGTATAAAAAACTTACTATATCAATCTACTTTCTAAAGACATTAAATATATTTACGAATATTTTGAGTTTCATAAGTCATAGCCTTAAATTAACCAGAAATTAATAAAAATATTACAAAATCGATAAATTTATTATTTATTTTACATATATATTCAAATAAACCTTTCATACTTAATAATAAAGAAAACAGATAAAAAACTTATATACAGATTAAATAAAAGTCCCCGTTTATTTCCAAACGTGGAAAGATAATAAGAAAGGGAAGCCGAATAAAATATGAAAAAAGAAGACTCCAAAGTTTTAAAATACAAAAGAATATTAACGATTAAACTTTCCAGGATATTTTTAAAGAATAATATATAATCAATTATAAAAAATATAATAGATTATGTACATAAATATAATAAAATATTTACAATATTAATATGATGGATTAATATTAATATTAAAATTTTATTATAATAAAATAAATAATTAAAATAATAAACAGATTAAATTAAATTATTTTAAAATTTATTTTGTTAATCTTTTAATCATATTAATATATAAAAAATTTACACTAATCAATTCATTTAAAAAAAACTCTTATTTTTTTTACTTTCTTTTAATACAAATAACTTAACTTTTGATTCCATATCTCTTTTCTTTCCTTTCCATCCTCTCCTAAATGTAAACAGAGCCTGAAAGTTAAATCAAAAGGGAGAATTTGAATATGAATTCAGCATCTGCTCTGCTGATATTTCTGTGTGTTGAGTATTGAGGTACGGATTCCAATTATTCATTTTATTCCATTTTTAAAAATGGGCAGAGAGAAAAAGTTATGCAGAGATGACTTTATTCTTTTCCTTAAAAGGTTGTTGATAGAGTGAGTAGGTAAGATTCATCAGAAGAAATTCCATTACTGAAATTGCTAAGATCCGATGTTCAAAGAAAAAAAAAAAAAAACTAACTAACTAACCTCTTTCAATTCTTTTCTCAGTCTCGAATTCTCTTCCGTCAAACGAGCAATTTCAACTTCCAACCCTTTTCTATAAGCCTGCTCATAACAAACAAACAGAAAAAAAAAAAAAAAAAAAAAAAAACAGTTTTCAATTTTCACCATTCAGAATATTCAAATATGTATACAGAGAGAGAGAGAGAGAGTGAGGTACCTGTTTTCTGGCTCTGGAGCGAACCGCGGATTCTCGATTCTTCATGACGCGCACATGGCGTTGATCTTGGTGGTGCGGGGTTTGGTTGGAGTGGAAGGAAGCGTTGGGGAGAGAGAGAAGAGAGTGGTGGCTGTGAGAGGAAGAGAGAGAGAGGAGAGAAGAATGAGAAGAAGAAGAAGAGTGGTTGAAGTCAACGGGGGAGTTGGAGAGAGGGGGGAGTTTGATGTCGTTCCAGACATGTTCAATGGAAGAAGAAGAAGAAGAAGGAGGAGGAGGAAGGAGTGAGGAAGAGGAAGAAGAAGGAGAAGAAGAAGAAGAAGAAGAGAGTGAGTGAGAAAGATGGGTCCAACAGTCACATGGCGATGAGGCCATCGCTTTCTCACTCGCACACAGAAAAAATGTGTGGGTGTTGATGAGGCCATGCTTCGGAACCCTTTTTTTCTTTTTTTACTGAGTTTCATAATGAGAAAGATATTTCCACATTTGGGGTCGACAAGTGGTCCCCACCACCATTTTTTCTTACTATTCATTTTCCTTTCTTTGCTTCAAAATTCAACGACCGATAATCCTATGATTGCCAGAGGATTGAAAGAAACTCAAACGATAAAATGGATATTACCTTCATAAGGTCCAGCTTCTTTCATAATTGCCACAAAAATACTTTTCAAGTACTCTCCATCTATTTTCAAAACATTACATTAAGGTCTTATTTATATTTCTTTCTTTTAAGTCCAAATTTACTTAATAATATATTGTTTATAATTCAACTTAGAAACAATTATTATTCTTATAAAATACTTTTTCGAAATAAAAGCTTCTTTAAATGTAAAAAAAGTAGTTTTCTTATTTTTATGGTGTAGAATTTTAAATTTGTTTTATAAACTAAATATGACTCTGCAATGCAAATAATCTTTAACTTCAACCTTCTTGAAAAACATATATTAAAGATTTGTAATAAATATTCAAAACATTACGTAGTACTCCAGCTTCAAACAATTCCACCGGCTAAAAAATTATAATATCCGTAATTGCATCTAATACTATATTTATACAATTGGTCCTTTTTTTACTATATTAAAACAACGACATATCCACTAGTTTTATTACTTATTATTAACTTATACAAAAAATATAATCAACTTAAGACAAAAGTTGTGTTTGTACAATTTTTTTTTTATATAAAAACGATTCAAAGTTTCTTTAGAATAATTTATGTCAACTCCAACGTTCTAACCTGATTTTTTTGCATATTCTGGTGGGGATCGGATAGGGTGAAATAAAATGGTTTGAGCAAGTTGCAAGGATTCTAAAATTTATTTAATCCGTTCCCTAGTCATAGAACACAGGAGTCGTTGTTTTCATAATAAAAAAATTCCTTAAATCTATCCTCTAAATTCTATTGTCATTACATTAACTGCTTTAAAATATATTTTTTTCACTATGATAGTGGTTTAAGGTTTTAAAATCTAAACTAACAGAAGTATTCAACTTTATCTTTATTGATAAAAATCGCCGTATTTTGCCTATGTGACAACATTTTATAAATTTAGGGATATAAGTCACTGTTTGCTAATACAGAGAGGCATTATATTTATTGACATATTTATCTATGAATTTATGCCCATTTAAAAAAATACTGTATTTTTGCAATGTAATTTATTTTAAAACTCTGATATGTACTTGTGTTGGGTCAGATAGTGGGCCACATAGCGAAGCTATCATCTTACGTGTGAATGCACAAAAGCTGATTGTTCGACAAATGCCATTTTAATATTCTGAGCATATGGCTACTTGTGGTTAATTTACGGAAAGTCGTGGCTTCAGCTTTATCACACCTTTATCAAATCCTTTTTTCCAATTTGCATTTTCAAAATAGTTATAACATTTCAAAATTTCCCCTTCTCATTAAGTTTCTAGACGTGCCATTGAAGACCTTTGCAAATAAAATAAAATAAATTATACTCACTCCTTAAAGTTTCTTGATATTTCTATACTTCATAGTTTTAAAATTAAAAAAATCGCATTTTTCGTATTGTTAATAAAATAATATTTATGCTCCCGATTTTATTCATATGTTCACTAATATTAAAATAAATATAACAACAAAATTATAAACCTTACTATGCTTTATAACAATTTATCTTTTTACATTAAAAAAATATTATATATATATATATATATAACAATTACTAAATCATCGGTTTTTTTATTGTAAAAGATTCTTCAATTTGTGATGATTTTATTTTAAGGTTTAGTTAGTAAAATAATTTTAAAATAAATAAAAGATGTAAGTATTACTTTACTAAAAAAATAAATGCTTTAAAAATACAATTAGGAACTTTATCTAGCAAAACCTCACAAACATAAAGTTGAATTTCCCCATCGAAACATTTACATCAAAGTTCAGGAGAAACTATAAAAAAAAGATAACGAGACATTCAGTAAGTACAAATAAAAGGAAAGACAAGTCACTAATATTGCGTGAACGAGCAAAAAAAAAAAAAAATGTCACCAATTTGCGCGAGCATATGAAAGAGACAGAACAAACAGCATCGATTGAATAAGGGCAACAAAATAGCACGATTCAATTCCTTTAAAATCCTTTACCCACATTCACCACCAGAAAATAAAGAATAATTCAATCGCAACAAACATAAAATTGTACAAACCGAAATAAAAAAAACCTCCTTAAAGTTACCTCCATCAAAATTCTTGATTTCTTGTCTCGTTAACTTTTTCTTTTCTTTAGACCACAATACTAATACTAATAATAATAAATCCGAAGAATTCATATTTCTATCCCTGTTTCATTCAATCGCTACCAAAATCGACCTGTCCTATCATCCCTTATAAAAAAAACCCTTTAAATTAAAGAGTCACACGGGGCCAGAAACTAGAATTGGCCCAGTATTTTGGGATGGAGTAGATAAAGTGAGTTGAGTTTTTAACAATAGCATCGCCATTTGGGACTTTGAACTGAGTAGTGAAATCTCTTGCATCATCATTGCGGTAGGCTCAACATTAACTTATCTGTTGTAGCTTCATCTACTGTAATCTTTTCAAAATTGCATGATAGGTTATTAGAACTTGATCTGCTTGGGGACATTGAACCAGAGTTGGCTTGAAGTTGAGTAGTGGTGAGTCACTTACGCCTCCTCAACTTGTCACCCTACAGGAAATTCGAAGGGCAAAATTAACATTAAAAAGATAACAAATTGAATAAGCTTTAATTAAGATAAGTCATTTGGTCCATTCATTAACCATCCTCAACTTTGCACCCTACAGCAAATTTGAAGGGCAGATATAACAAATGATAATATGGCAATGAACAGAAATGAGATGTGTAGAGAGTGTTTTCAGTGAAAGCTGAAGGAGTGACACCATACAATAAAATCAGAACTCACCTGCACTTCGACGACAGCGGAAGCTTTCAACGATTCCAGTATCAACTTAATGTCGCTTGTCAAACTTCTAACCTGCACAAAAGATAATAGCTATTTAGAGCAAAAACAAACTTAGGATACCTATCATTCATGAAAGCTTAATGCAATCACTCCAAAACATATACATCAATCTTAACAGTACAAAATCCGTGCAAGTTCACCAAAGCTACTCTCTCTTTATCTATGTACGCACACATATACATTGACATGAGTTGTAAGAATAAACAAAGACAACTCTCCCTCTCTTTAATTGGCTTTGGAATTTTACTGTAGACTTCATCTACTACGTGGAAACTTCCAATCAAACAATAGATTAATGTTATAATTTACCATTAGTGAAAAACTACTAAACGTGATTGCTAAGAGTGACACACAGACCAAGGGGCAGGTAGTGGAGGTTGGCTTAAGGGCATAAATGAGCAAATAGTACTTCAACAAACCATTCAAGCACACAGCTGTTTATTAGATGACGAAATTTTTGCAAGCATACTTGTACGTCTGGATGCACAAAACATTTTTCAGTTCTACTGCATCAAATCTATGCCAGTAACGAGAAAAGGAACATTTTCAATTCTATCAGTATCATAAAAAACGCAAGAGAGCAACGTCTACATGCTTCAAGATGGGATTTGGTTTCTAACGAAAGGAAACTGCCAGACAATGTTCATCCCACTGTAACCATAATCTACATTTTTTCTCTGTTGAATCTCATACAGTATAGCTCTAAATCACAAAATTATCCCATTCAATCAAATCAAACAACTACGATTTCGCCCCACCAAATATGCGTTCAATAAAAAAACCAATGACAGTCCGAAACTGAATGCAGGCTTTTCAATTAGATGGATATACTGCAAGGAAAATGAGACAATAACTTATTTTGGTCAACAATATACAAAGTACGAAGTTCCAAAGCTAGATTAAAACATCTAACTTCCACACACTGTCATCTACATAGCATTGTATATGCTGACAACGAAAATTTCAGGAAAAGAGCAATAAAATTGTGACATTAATAATAATAATAAATAAATAAATAAATAAACTATTTATAAATAAACACATTTTAAAACAATATTCAGAGCTTTATGTAATCCAAAACCATTCATCACCAGTTCCTTTCCATCATATATACAGATGAATGAACTGTGCATGCTCACTATGATTTCAAGCAAACCACCATAATTTTTTTGGCAATAGGTTGCACTGACAATGATGATTATTGAAAAAAGAGCAATAAAATTGTGACATTAAGAAAATTGTATATGCTGACAACGAAATTTTCAGGAAACGAGCAATAAAATTGTGACATTAATAATAATAAATAAATAAATAAACTATTTATAAATAAACACATTTTAAAACAATATTCAGAGCTTTATGTAATCCAACACCATTCATTACCAGTTCCTTTCCATCATTTATACAGATGAACTGTGCATGCTCAGTATGACTTCAAGCAAACCACCATAACTTTTTTGGCAACAGGTTGCACTGACAATGATGATTATTGAAAAAATATCAAACCTCGCAGGGAGGTGAATCTTCACTTGTGAGATGAAGAGCTTAGAGCATAGTCAACAAGGAATTAAAGAGCAGCAGAGTATGAAAGCCAAATTTACCCAAACAAAAAGCCAGCCAATTTGGACATAATCAAATCAGAATATTTTCTTGGAAGTGACATGTAGATCCATTTTTTCATATCTATTATTCTGTTCTATATTATCTTCAATTTCAACTGCCAAACGTGCTTCAAAGGTAACAAACATTACCATCAGCCATGAAAGCCAAAAATTCCTTAAAGGTAAATAACAATCTATTACGAAAATCCACAACAAATAGATTATTACTATGTCTCTAAAATCGTTGAACCATATTATCAAGATCATAAAAAATCACCACTATAAATAAGTTGTAGTTTAAGCATATATATCATACATTGTATCACGTACTAAGAGTTAACAGAAAAATATGTTGAAAATGTTACTTGATCAAGAACAATTATCTTACACGGGGGAAGCTTGCAATCAAAGTAATAGGAACCCATCCCTGTTCATCCATGTTGGACCTTAAATACTCATCCCTCACTAAATTAGCGTCACTGCATAAACAAATCAGCAATGAAGATAAAATTCAACACCCAGAATTTGTTGGGAAACAACATAGTAAATAACGAAGTACAGAATAAATTACCTAAAGTAATAATCAATTTGGTTGACTATTGTATTGGTGAGAGGGGTTTTTGCAACCGGGAAGAACATTGCAGGAGGAGGTGCATGTGTTAAAAACGGCATGCCCCCAAAGGGTTCAAATGGTAGTGTTGGGAAATAATAGAATTCTATAAAGGAAGAGATGGTGCATTAGATTTGTTTTGTTGGACTAATATAATCAAATAAAAGATGAAAAAAAACTGACCAGGAAACCCAGGAGGGTTTGCGAAGGGTCGCATAGGCTGAGGCCCCATAAATGAAGCAGGATTAGGCGGCGGAGGCCTCATTAATCCCCTTGGAGGCATCCTCTGATGATTTCCATGAGTATCTCTAGTATTTGCATAACCTCCACGTGGATGATGTCCAGCATTTCCCCGGCGAGAGGGACTCCGATTCTCGTTCATTGGCGGCATAAACCCTCCAAGCGGAGGCCTCGTATCCCAGTTTTTGTTCCTGTAAGGTTCCCTCGGAGAAGGAACTGGAACCCCAGGTATCCCATGTGCAAATGTACCTGGAGGAATCTGAATCACGGGAAAGGGTGGCGGTGGAGGAAGATGTGGGGAAGCGCCAGAGAAGTTGTTTTGAACAGGACCAGACCCAACATTGTTGCCATTTGCCCCTCCACGCTTCATTGAACTTTGTCTATTACCTATACCATGGTTTATCGCAGGACTAGGTTTCACATTAGCAATAGCTTGTTTCTGAGGAGAGTCTGAAACAACAGGACCCTGAAAGGAGACAACTATTTTCGGTAAACACGCGTCCTTCCTAAAAAACCATTAACCGGTTACAATGCCTACAACGGAGAAACTACATTACGACAATATGAACCCTAAAACTACCAATATCAATAATTAAATTCGTTTCTTCCGTCAAATTAATAGAACCTCAAGTGTATAAACCAAACAAAGAACTAGTTTTGATACAGAAACCGAACCTTGGGAGGGGTGAGTGATTCATCATCGATGGAGTCAGATATCGATTTAGGAGTGGGCTTGGTGGACTCGGATAAAGCGGGCCAAGATATCGCGCCCATTACAGGCCCAATTTCGGTGGCGTCATTAGACGGTCTCTTCCACACAGGTTTCACGGCGGCATCAACGGTATCAGTAGCAGGACCGTTAGAAATAACAGAATCGAGGGAAGAGGAAGAGGAAGAAGAAGGCGGTGATTGATGGTTAGGTTCAGAGTCGGTACCGCGAACGACCTGGGCCCACGGAGATGGCAGGTTTTTTCGCGGGAAGTTATAGGTATCGGCAGCACCAGAAGGTGAGTGATGATTAGAGGACGAATCAACGGTGGTAGTAACCATTGCCGATTAGGGTTTGCAGTTTCACAGACAGAAGAATGATCAGTGTATAAACATAAACGTAGATAAATAAATCCACGGATAAATCAACAAATCAGTGAAGGTTATCGACGAAAATTGATTCAAAAAATAAATTAAAGAACCGATAAAATGAGATTAAAAAAAAATGAGTTAGGGTTTGTGATTGCGGAATGTGGAAGGCACGAGAGGCCTAATAAAATTCCAGATAGCAAGACCCTCTCTTCAACCTCTCTCGTTCTGCGTTCGTTTTCGCTTTGGCTCTCGGCGGCGCGCACCTGCGATTTCTTCCGCCGCTTCTCTTCTTCGCTGTTTTACGACTCGGCGGAAACTGAGACCAAGTGTAGCAGCAGCAGCTTGCCCAGCTGTTACGAAACCTAATTCCCTTCTCTCATTTTATTTTTTAATTAATAGGTAGGATAAAATATTTGTTTACTGTATTACCCTCTCTTAGGTGCAAAACTCTATTTATTCTTTTGTCCTAAATAGTAAATTCAGTTTCGTTTTTTCTCTACCAGTTTATATATTTGGCTTTTTTACACACCCCGATTTTTGGAAAAGTGTTGGGTAAAAATTATTTTGCCTTCTAATTTTGACTTTATTAGAACGAACATCTAAAAAAATTACAAGGAATAAATAGTAGATTTTACATTAAATTAAAAAAATCAGACTAAATTACTTTTTATTTTACGTCTAATGTGTTGATAACTTTGTTATTAATATATAAAATTGATAACTCGTATACATTGTTCTAATGGTTTTTCAACGTATACTTTTAAAAAAATTGTTTGAAAAACATTATTTTCAATATTTTAATAATGTTGTTCTTCTAAATGGTTTATGCTTGTTTTCTTTTAAGTGTTTTGAGCTTAAATCTTAAACATAAAAAAAAATATTAGCAAAGAAACTTATGGAAATAATGTATACAATAACAAGGTTTGATAAAAAAAATATACTAATAATTGATTAAAGTATGAAATAAAATTTTCTCAATAAGTTGTGCAGTTTTATTATTATATTTTAACCATTCATGTTACTTCTGGATGAGTGTGAATCTTCTTTTCTCACATTTCAGTTTTCAAACGAAATTGTTATATTTGTTTATGTTTGCTTATTGAAACTAAAGTTTTGTCAAGCAGTGTATTGAATTTACATGCTGTGTGTTCATACAAAGAATTATGTTCATATTCATTTTCCATTTTTGTGTTGTTGATTTATTTTGGGAGTCTTGATTTTACGAGTTATCTAAATGTCTTTCGAATTATCGAAAGTATTGTTAGAGTTTTTTCTTTTTGTTATATGCCTATGTTTAGGGTTATCCAAATTATATTGGGGCTTTTTGTTCAAGTGAAATGGTATTGGACAATTTGGACACGTCCAAAAAAGAGTTTTGTTACCACATCCACATAATCTCATAATTGTTAGAGATGAATTCTTTTCGGTCTGGTCAAAATTGAACAACTTCCTCTTAATGATTACACCATTTCGTCCAAAATGAAAATCAAAACAACAAAATACTTCGAACAAATAAAAATTCCTCCTAATAATTACAAATCATGTCTTTGAATCTCTTGTAGAGAGGAAACAAAACAAACTTGCAAGCCACAGGTGTCATAAATAATGAAAAAGTTTGAGCATTAAACTCAATTTTAGAAGTAACAAAAACTTGTTTATCCCAAAAAAATGTTAACAAAAATTCTTATAATTAAAAATTAGATTTAGACTTAACTCAAGTATATATAACTTTACAAGTTAAGATTTGCACTAACTCTATACTATAATTTTATTACATATGTAGTTGATATAAATTTTTTAACACATCTTTTATCCTAAAAATTAAATATTTTAATTGTAAAACTAGATACTTATAGAACGTAATCTAATAAATCTATTTTTTTAATAAATTTTGACACTATCTTAGAAATTAAATATATATAACTTAAATTTATAAAACTTACAAAACTAAATTTTCCCCTATATATATTATAAATTATTATATATTAACATATCTATAATAATTTTGAGTTTTCTCTATCCAAATAATGGCAAGCATAATTGATCTATTTAAATAGTTTATGAATAGATGTAATCACTCAATTATGATAAAATTGAAAAAAATATCAAATATTTATAACTTAAATAGTTCCTAAATTCACATAATCATTGTATCGAAAATAGTTTGAGCTATCGTAATTACTCAATTATTAATGAAATTGAAAAAAAAAAAGAAATATATACGAAAAAGTGTGTATATATATATAATGTAAGTAGTCCCTTGAATTGGAAAAAAAAATTGATAATGATGAAATGACAAGGTCCGAAGGCTTGAAATGACGTGGCAAACGGAGAGATGTTGGGTGACTACACCAAATGTGCTTCGTATCATCATCAGAAGGATCAATTATTTTGTGCATCTACAAAGTTTCCATCACCAGTTTTTTTCTTTTTTTTTTTTTTTTTTTTTTTTCTTTTTTATTTTTTTTTTTTTTTTTTTTTTTTTTTTTTTTTTTACTTTTTTTTTTACTTATTTCTTTTCTAATAAAATTATTTTTTTTAAAA
>Ga0099825_1008158_pt1 | contig 12507 bp, 5 predicted proteins | sample SiratroredBW_FD_76838 | JGI IMG/M metagenome (GOLD analysis project Ga0099825, IMG submission 76838) | Root nodule microbial communities of legume samples collected from California, USA - Siratro red BW | ecosystem: Host-associated > Plants > Roots > Nodule | place: USA: California | collected...
ATAATATAACACAATAATAATAAATGGTAATAATAAGTGATAATAAAAATTTAAGGATGTTACAATAATGGTAATGACAATAATGGTAATAATAAGTGATAATAAAACTTTAAGGATGTTACACATTCAATTAGTATAAATTTCATCCAAAATGAATTGTCAGTTCAAGAATAATTTGAACTATATTCATCTTTGTTGCAAGAGAAGATGTCTCTTTACAACGAATTTCATAATTTTGAGTTTTGAGTGTATATTTTTGGCAACCGATCTAACTTTAAATCTATATGCAAAAGAAAAGTAATATTTACTAATTACAATTATAATAAATATATTCTCAACTCCTTTATTCATAACCATCACATTCTTTTAAAAAGAAAAATAAAATATTTAAATCAATATATAGATTATAAAGATATTTTTGGATAACTTAAGCACCCTTATTAAAAGTCCATTGTAAGAAATGGTTTAGGGTTTAAGGTCTAGGGTTTAGGATTTAGGGTTTAGGGTTTATGGTCAATGCCTATAAAAAGGTAAAATTTGCAACCCTATTTGGTACACTTTGTGACCCAAAAAAATAAAAGTCGCCTCTTTTGAGATATTGTCCACTTTGAAGCTTGGAATCAGTCATGGTTTTGTTCTTAAAAGTCGTTGCAAAAGGTTAAGGTAGGGAGGCATATTAGGAAACAAAGTTTCCACAGACGGTGTCAATGTTCCAATCTCAAATCCGTTAAGATAGCATCGTTAGGGTAAGTCACCATATATGAAGTATTGTCCTCTTTAAAGCTCGAAACTCTGTCACTATTTTATCTTTAAAAAAGTCAAAAATATTAAGGAAGAAAGATATATTTAAAGTAACATTCTTAAATAATTAAAGAAAATAACTAATCAATATGAGTAAAAATAGAATAAAGAATATGGTATTGTGATTTAATGATCACATAATTTTAATTTAATATAAAATAAATGAATAGTGATTGCTTATTGAAAAATATAAAGAATTCATTAATAGTCGTGTGCACGTGTTTAATACACATAACAATATTAATCTTATTTATTGACTTGTTATTGAAATTTTGTTAACTCAACGCTTCAATTATCGTATTCTATACGTTATATTTAGAATTATGCCATTACCACACAAATATACTTTTTGCTTACTAATTGATCACTTGCCTAATTTAAGTAAATATTATTTTATGATCTATAAAATTAAGATAATTTAAGAAAAGTCTTCACGAAACATCTTTGTACGGTCTCTATAATTGAATATTGTCTTCTCCATGTGACTCACAAAGCATAAATGTATTCTAGTGCAACTTTTAGTTTGAGTCATTCTTTTTATTGTGCTTTGAATTAACATCCTTTCTTTTTCTCTTAAAGCACATATAAAATGTATTCTCCTATGCATACCTCGTTATAAAATTGTTTATTATTTATACTAAAAAGACAAATCAAATTAGAATATATAAGTAGATCCTAATAAGAGATTAAAAATATCTTTAACCTAAAATCTTAAAGCAATATGTTTATAGGTTTTTTATTTTATACGTTGCTCAATATTTTTATTTTTATACAATATCAGACTTAAACTCAAACTTAGATTCTTACTAATTTTCTCTTTAAGTGAGAGTCTCTTTCACATTGGTACATCTCCCTCCAGCGGAAACATTTGTAAACACGAGTATTTCACAAGCAATCCTACTTGTATTGTTGCTAACACACTTAACATGACATGCTTGCTTGAAACTTCCATCATAAACACTTTCAATACAAGAATCAAATTGTACTCGTTTGAGCTCGTCATCTAGATGAATCATCGACTCTGATACTATTTATTAGATAAAATGAGGGAAAAACATCAAAAAGATCCAAACAACAATGAAACCTGAGTCAAACCCATATAAGGAATTGACACCGCCTTCAACTTAAAGCGTTAAGGTTTTAGGTTAAAGATGACATTAATTTATTATGTGAGTCTATCTTATATGCCATTGTATTTTAAATCTTTCCAACGTTTTCTCCGTCAATTTTTTTATCAGAATCAACTTAACTAAAGTAATAATTAATATTTATTTACGACAAAATAATAATAATGAATATGATTTAAGCAACTAGGGTAAATACAAAATTACGAAAATTCTCGTTCCATAGACAAAGCTAAGATTTGAGAAAAGAAACTTCTAGTTTCAGCTGTCGATATATTTGCTCAATTAAAATATCTCATACTCACAAATTGTTTTTAGTATGATTATCAAATATTTTTAAGGTTTAAAATTTAGAATTTAGAAATTAAATTTAAATCTTACAGATTACTTTTTACTTATTTATAGTAAAGATACTAGAAGTGTGGGGAACACAAACACGCTTTTACGCTTTTAATGATATCTATAAAGTATAAAGTAACTAAGATAATAGTGCTGGAAATGAGCATAATTATGAAGTTAGCAACTTTAATAACAATTATTCCATATGACAACGAAGGTATAGTAATAACGATGATTATTAGTATAGTAATATAATGTATAAGCATATTGATACTAATTATGATGATAACAATGAAAAAAAAAGTAATAGCTAGAATATTATAGTAATTGGTTATTAATTGATGGTATGTAAGTAATAATTTAGTCAAAATAATAATGATGGGAGATTTGTGGTAGTAGTGGTGAAAAATAATTTGTTAATTTAAAATAAATGTTTATGGAATAAACGATTTTTGAAAATCTAGGACTTTATTCTTAAAAAAATAAAAAAAATATAACTGGTTAATTTTAAAATAAAAAAAATAACCAAACACATAAAAGAAACATAAATTTGCTTATTTTATTAAAAAATTAAAAAATAATTATAAACAAACTCTTCCAGTATTAATAGTAGCCGTAATTGTAATAGTTGTATGTACTTCATAAAATAATAGCCGTGATTGTAATAGTTGTAAGTAATTTATTTATATAATAGCAGCCATTGTAGCAGTAGTTATAAGCAATTTATAAAACATGGAGAGTATACTCTGAAATTATTTGTTGAGTCTTCAGGAGAACTTTCAGTATCACCACAAAACTTTGTTATGCCTATTGACCTTTCCTGTGGGATCTAAATATTGTTTTCGACCTTTCTCTAGTATCTACAGACTTTTATTCCTCCCTTGCTTATAGTTGCTTAGCTTTTTCTAACTAATTATTCTCACGTCCTGCTTCATTTTTTCTATTCAATTTTCTCTATTTATTCAGGGAAGAAAAGAACAAAAAAGTGCTAGTAGTACACTTTATAAAATAGAAAATGTAAGTGGGGTTCATTAAAAATGGAATGGGACTACCTCAACTTTTGATTTTAATAAAATTTAATCGAGTGTGTACTGAAAAATAATGTCAGTAGTATTTCATGCCAAAAACAAAACAAGGAGAGATATTTGCCTCAGTGACCATTATTTAAACAAAGGTTGAAACTACTGTTTCTTTTTTATTAAATTGAGTTAAAAGTGCTTTAAAATTGAATTAAGATTAATTTAGTTTCCAGTTCAACCAAATACTTGTAAAATGTATATGAAAACTAAGAATTGAAAATTGCAAGCCATGGAAGCAGCGCAAGGTTGCAGGGGTACTTGATGAATAGTGTTACTACAGACAAGCAATTTCTCACAAAATTGTTAAAATGATGTCACATACTACCAACCCTGTTGGAGATGAGTAGAAATACAGAATTGCACATCCTGCTTTGGACATTGGTAAATGGGTTTTACAATAACTTTCTTTTAAATGTTCGAAAATAAACAGGTTTGTAGAAACAATAAAAAGTGAATAATATTAGTACAGCAAGCCCTGGATTCAGGATATGGATTCATGCACCCAGATCATGCTGAGTTAAAAAAGTGGCAGGTTGCAACATAAAATATAGGTTTACCCTTGAATCATAAAAAGCAAGTTAGCTACAAATGATTAGATGCACTCATAGGTATACAGCACATCTGTTTTCCAAATTACTTCAGCAGACAAATATAGATGCAGAATATAAAAATCCTAGTGTAATGTAATACAAGAATAATGAGCAACTCAAATCAGAACGCCACTTAAGCTGAACCCTCTTCTTTGGTTTCGTCCTCTGTTGGCTTTGCAGTGGGCACAGGTGATGGAGAGGACTCCACTCCCATCTCTGCTCTTAGATCATTGATGCTTTGCTCCAACTCATTTATACGGTTTCCCATATCATCAAGTACAGTAAAGTCAAGAAAAACATTTTTTCCAGAGTTCAAGTATTTGGCAAGTCTACAACACTAGGGTAATAAAACTGGAAACACTGTCATCCTGCCTCAGCCAACACATTACATCATATTTACACAGATGGTGCTCAACCGAAAAGGTGATTACATTGTGTTCAAAAGAAAAAGGTCAAGATGCAGTTGTGCACAGTTGTAATTTATCATCAGGGTTACTGTGTATTTCAAGGTTTTACCCCTCCAAATAGCTTAAGCTATTAGGTGACGGCACATAACTGGATCCTAACAATGCATACATGCAATCATGTTTTTGGCTTGAGTACTGATGACATGAACCCATTTTCATGGTAACAAAACACAAATAATCAAATGAAACAATGTGAACTGAAACTAACAGATCACAGTTTAACATTATATAAACAACTTCAAGGATTCATACTGTCCAATGTAGGTTGTTAAGAGAGACTGTTCAGTAAAATATAGGTAAGTTGTCAAGAGAATGTAAGTCACCTTAGGGAGTTTGTATGAAGAAAAACTTTTCTTATCTCATCTAATATTTTAATTTCATTACAAAAATGTTAGTCCTGCTTTTAAAATTTTGAACAATAAATGTTAGAATAGAAATAAACAGAATTAAAAAAAATTGTTTTCACTATTTCCTACATAAACTTTTGGAAATACAAAAAAAAAAAAGGCATTTCCTCAAAACCAAACACCCCTTAGATCTCCTATCATCCACCCAGTATAGCCCTTTGAATCAAATCTCAAATTCCAACTAACTCATTTAAAGAATTTGAAAACCGCACAAAAAGGATATTCTTCGTAACAATTGAGTCGGACATTGTCTGGAACCTATTTTGCTGGAAAGAGAATTCTAGTTAGCAGCAATGAAACATACTCCAAAAAATCATAATTGTAGCTCTAAAAACCTATACTATACAACTCACCATCTGCTGAAGAAGATTCTGCACCTGAAAGCAGACAAAGCAGGGTAGACAAGGGTCAGAAATCAATTCCGTTAACACATCATGAAACTAAACATGCAAAGTAACCATTCCGACAGTGTAAACAGAAACCAGCCACATTAAAGATCAAAATTGAAGGGAGCAACAGAAAATAATTGATTCATAAAAACTAATAACAGCTTACAAAGGCAGTCATATCAGCAGGGTTTTGCTTAGGGTCCTGTGAATCCTGTCCGTCCTGCATTCACGAAGGAAAAAAGAAATGAGTATAATGCCCAATAATTATCTCTCAGGCTTTATTGCTGAAACAATATCCCAAATTCAGAAAACCCTAATCTCAATGACATGCAGACTCGGATTCCAGAAACAATAACACCATACAATTCAAATAAACTCTAATTTCTTAACGAAGAACATAAAAGAAATACAGAGAAAGAACACTAACCATGAGATTATTCTTGATGCAGCCGCAAAATATTCGGCTCGGCGTTTGAATTCAAAATGATACGAGATGCAACTATGCAACCGTTCCAATCTAATATCACCCCACAAGTTTATGTGTAAGTACAAAACTACCCTTTTCATTCTTGAAGCCTTTTCGATTCCCGTTTGATTTTGTTTTAAACATTGTTTTGATAAAAATAGCTTGTAATGTTAAATGTTTGTAATAGATTTGAATCACGCAATAATTGGAATATTATCTTCTTATATCAGTAACCATTAACGGACTATATTTTCAAAAATTACAGATATTTTAATGGAGTTATAATAAAATTTACTATGAAACCAATTATTAGTAAATAGTTTATTGAAAGATACATTATTTTCAAGTTTGACAAGTATTATTATAGAATTTCACTAATTTTATTTGAAGTCTTGAAATGACTTTCATAAAATTCTCTAAAACAAAATAGCTTTTATCATCATCAAGCTATTCTCGTAGATAAGATATTTCGTGATACTATTCAAATTTTTTAAAAAAATTAATGTCATTATCATATATTATTAATTGTATTTATGTGTGTATATTTTTTAACAATTAATACGAAAACTAGATTAAACAATTGATTGACTAATTAATCAATTATAAATTCAATATCTTCCGTTTTCAAACACTAATGGAAGAAAAATTTGAAAAATAATCTTGTTATAAATATACTCTTGTTATAAATTTTGAAAAAAAAAAAATATATATATATATATACATTTTTTATGATCATATATTTTGGTTTCCTTTCCTTCATTACTAATAAAAACTTGTGCATGCATACGTTCAGTTAAAAAAAATTAATATGAATATATAATTAATAAAATTAGAATCCTTTTATAAATTTTTATTGTTTAGTGTGATGATCTTCAAATATTTAATTTTCACATTCATATTAATTCTTTTTTTAGTATATATTAATATAAGGTTATCTTCACATTAATATTAATTTTTTTAATAAACAAATTTTACAATTACCTAGTTAATTATTTTAAAGATTAACAAAATTAAAATAAAACTATCAAAATTAATGTTTTTGTATTAAAGTTATTTTTTTATTATATCAAAAACAAAATATATCAAATTATTGTGGTGGATCGATTATAGTAGTAAATTTTGTAATAGGGATAATGTTTATTTCATTTCATCACCGATAGACGGATTTTACCGTCAGTTTATCAAAAGATTTAATTAATCAGTAAATTACAATTAATAATAATAATATTAATAATCATAATATTAATAAAAATATTAATATTAATAATAATAACAATAGTAGTGATAATAATAATAATAATAATAACAATTATAATAAAAACTATTATAGTAATAATATCAATTAATATTATTATTATTATTAAGTATTATTATAATTATTGTAATTGTTATAAACATAACCATATTTTCTTGATAAGAATGATAATTATAATGATATGACGAAAACGTTTTTTTGTCTAATAGTTATAGTTTCTGTGTAAAGTTATTAAGATGATTTTGGATTCAAGTCTGTTCTGATCCTAAACTTTTCATAATCTAATAAAGAGGATTTGATACCATACTCTATACTTTTATCTAAACATCAAGTATTTTTTCAATCTAATGACTCTTGGTTAAACAACTTTGTTAAATAAAGGTGGTTATATAAAAGATCATGGGTTTTATTGACGTTTTGGGTTGAAGGTGGTATCATTCTCTTATGTGGGTGACTCTTATCTCATTGTTGTTTGATCTTTTCGGTGTTTCCACCTCAGATTTTCCCAGCAATTGGCTTCAAAGCTTATTGGTTTGGGCTTGTGGTTTGGTGAACAATGGAAACTAACACTAGTAGAATGGTCACTCTGAATGGCTCCAATTATAATTTTTAGAAGACAAAAATGGAAGACTTGCTTTATGTAAAAAAATTTCATACACTTGTTTTTTTGTGGATTAATCTTGAACAATTATATGCTAGAAAAATTGGAAATAATAAGATGTTTTCGATAAAGCAATTGTTAGCTTTGAATACTGATGAGACATAATGACAGATCACTTGAACAACTTTTAGGGAATTATGAATCAGTTATTTGCTATGGGTATCAAGTTTGATGAAGAAATTCAAGAACTATTGTTTCTTAGCTCCTCACCAGATTCATGGAAAATTCTTAGAACTTCATTGTCCAATTATGCTCCTGATGGTGTCATCTATATGAACCTTGCCAATAGTAGTGTTTTGAATGAAAGAATGATAATAAAGTCACGGGGTACATCGTCTCATTAAGATATTTTAGTTTCTAAGTATAGGGGGAGAAGCAACAGTCGTGCTCCAAAAGACAAAGATCAACGTAGAAACAACTTTAAAGGCATGTACAAAGATGTTGAGTGTCACTATTGTCATAAGAAGGGGCACATATAGACATATTGTTTGAAGTTAAAAAAATAGAAGTGAGAATAATAATAATGACAAAGGTAAAGATCATAGTGATAATAAAGATAGGGTTAATGTAACCTCTGTGACTTCCTTTTAGTTCATGAGTTTGAGTCTGCAAATCTTGTTGATAACTCAACCAATTGGGTGATTGATAGTGGTGTTTCTTTTCATATCAAATCTAGTAGAGATTTGTTTACTTCTTATACTCCTGGTGATTTTGGTAGTGTGAAAATGATCCATGAAAGTGTAGCAAGATGCATTGGTGTTGGATAGGTTTGCTTGGAAATGTCCAATGACTTTAGATTAATTTTGAAGCATGTGAAGTATGTTCTTGATGTCCGATTAAACTTACTTTCTGTTGGTAAGTTGTGTGATGAAAACTATAACAACACATTTTCAAGTGAAAGTTGGAAGCTCACTAAGGGTTCCATGGTTGTGGGTAGAGGTACTAAGCACTCTACACTTTACATAACTAAGGCTAAAATTATAAAATATGTTGTTAATGCAGCTAAGTTTGTTGATGGAATTGACTTGTGGCATAAGAGGTTATGTCATATGAGTGAAAAAGGGATGTCTGCTTTATTAGAAAGAATTTATTGTCTGATATTGGAAAGACACATTTGCAGAAAAGTTCTCATTGCTTTGGTGGAAAGCAAAATAAAGTGTCTTTCAATAACAACCTACCTTCAAGGAAGTTAGAACTAGGTGATTTAGTGCATTCTGATGATAACAGTGTTGATATGATGACAAAGGTATTGTCTAGGAAAAGCATGAAGCATGTTGCTCTATTGTTGGATTTGTGAGGGTCTCAACCTTGTCGAGAAGGGGGAGATTTGTTAGGTTGATTCTCTCCTTGTGAGGCCCAAACCCATTATTTTTTGTGTGTCTATAACACATGATAGACTCAATATAATGCATCATTATAATTAGGGTAAAAGGCTAGCCCTAGGTATGTGCAACTGTGAGAGCATTGGTGTGTGTGGAGAAGTGTGTGAACAGCCGCTTTGAAGAAGAGAGAGAGAGAGAGAGAGAGAGAGAGAGAGAATTCATAGTTATTTCCTATAGCAACTGCAACATGTATTGTTTGTTTTGAAGATCCAACGGTGAAACCTTGTCTAATCAAGCTTCAATATTTTTAAAGATTTCTCACTCATATTTCTTCAATCTGGACGGTTGGATTGTCTACTGGAAGTCTGTAGAAGCGTCAGGAATTTTATAAAGAGCTGCTATCTGCAAGAAGTTCCTGTTACTGTCAGTCTCAGTTGTTTTGGAAATTAAACGGTGAAATCTTCTCCAATTGCTCTGAAATTTTTATTGGAGTTTTATCACTCATAGTATGTTGTCTTGGACAGTCAGATTTGAGATCAGAGCTCTTGTTTGTTTTCAGAAAATTTGTGAACAGTGACTATTTTTCTGGAACGAGATTCTTAAACTCTTCCTTGTTGAATTTAAATTTGTTGATATTTTGGGCCATTGTTGGTGACCATTTGAGGATTAGGAAGATTTGTATTGATATGTTCTGTGATTGGTTTTTGTGAGACTCATTGTACCTTTGTTTTGGTATTATTCAAGTATTTATCGTCTCATGGTTTTTTTTATCTCTATTGAGAAGTTTTTCCCATGTTAATTATTGGTGTTGATTTATTCTTCTATTTTTTATTGCATATTGGTTTTTGTTTGGATTAATTGATTGCGTTCAGGGTGTTTCCATATTATTCTTAAATCTTATTACTTTTGTTGTCTGACTCCACTAGGTTTAACTCATTATAAGAGAATAATATCCTAAGACGAATACAAGTTTGATTACACTTTTCTAATTTGCTATGAACACAAATGTTCTTCATCACAAACCAAGGGCCAAGGATTGTTTAAGATCATAATAGCTTGTTCTTGTTCTTGTTCTCATTGTAAGAGTTTTGTCAACCTTTCTTCTTCACAATATATTTAATGTATAGATGTTGAGAAGAAAAGATCGTTGCAAATTCTTTAAAAGTTGTTGTGAGCTCTTTCATTATTCTTCTTCTTTGTCTATCATTTATCCATGCTTAAACACATGGATGCATTGAATGTTATTCATGCATAATTAAATTTGTGTGACTTCTTTATGCAATTCCTCTTATACACAACCTGACTTATCAAGCGTAGGATAAATAACTTCTTTCTATCTTTGAGTAAATCATAGTTTAATCAAAAAATGTTGTTCATGTGATGAAACTTTAAGCACATTGGTAAAGAGATATATTGATGTAGAAACTTCAATGCAAAAATCCTCTTATAAGAAATTAATAAACGAACATTCTCTCTATAATCATAAATAAGCATTTATTAGTATTTGAAATATACCATGAAATGTTTCAAGCTTCATCTTCTCCTAGTCGAAGTATATTTATTATTTGTCTAAGCAAAAATTTATCAAATAAAGTAATCACATTTGTGTTGTCTAATTAAAAGCTTATCAGACAAAACAAAAATATTTACATGTGTCCAAACAAAAAATTATCAAATCTAGTAAGCAAACTTGCGTATTTTTAAGCAAAAGCTTATCAAATGAAATAAAAACACTTGTGTATGTCCAAGAAAAATCCTATCGAACAAAGAACATAAGTAAAATACTTATGTCTTTCGGCTGAATGAAGTTTTTGCATCTATTGAGACATAATGCTTATAATGTTGGCAATGGTGATGAAGAATATTTGATGAAATCAAGAGATAAACAATCTTGAAGAATTGTGTTAGTGTCTTAGGCATGTCTGTTGATCCTCTTGTAGGATTTATGATGAGGGGATTTTATTCCAAGAATATTGATAAGTCAACTGTTTTGGTAAAATTTGCAAGTAAAATTATTATAATGATGTTTTTAAAGAGTTATTTTTCAAACTTAATCAATTGAAAATACTTTTAATAAAATAAATCAACTCATATGTGTTTTTAATTTATTTTTTTATTAAAATCTATCTTTCATAAATTATTGAGTCTGTGAAGTTTTCCTGCAACTTTTTGAACTAGTTGTTTCACTGTTTGTTACGGTTTTGAGTTGTAATTTTTCAATTTCAATTATTTGTATTGTGTCTTTTGGATTATCATTAGATAGGGTTTCTAATTGTAAAGATGTAGCAAGGTGTTACATAGTGTATTATTGGATCTTCCAGGATGTAAGATTGTGTCTTTGGTGTATTGTATTGAACTTTGTTTTTTAGTATAATCTTTATTAGGTTGGCAAGGAGACTGGATGTATCTCTTAAGGAAGAGTGAATCAATATAAAAAAATTTTGTGTACTGCCTTTTTATTCTTGGTTCTTGTACTGGTTTCCTAATTTGTAATAACAACAAAATTTGATTAAATTAAAATTGAATCTTTAATTGATTGTTTTTCAATAAAACTTATAATTCTTTGAAGTGTTTGGTAATTCAATAAAACCTTCGTCACATTTATTAACACATAGATTGATTGTTTGTTTTTCAGTAATTTTGGTGTTTGATAATTACTGAAAATTTAATATGTGAATTGAATCAATTGAATTTTGTCAGGATAATCAAACAAGAAGTTTATTTGACTGTTTGTAAATTACGACCGATTTTTGTTGTTGTTTGTTCACTAAAATTGCAGTACATTGATTTCATTGAAAACTTCATTCTTAAAACTTATTTTTCGTGAAAAATCATACATAGTTTAATTCACCCCTCCTTTGCCCCACTTTTGAACTCAACCTACATTTTTTTTTCATATAAGATCATGTTTTACATTTTATTCTTAAGCACATAATCAAACCTAAATATAGAGTATGCTGAATTTTAATCTAACACATACTTTATAGACCAAATAATACAAACCTGGAATATAAAAGTAGACCTTGAAAATGAGTGATGACACATACTTTCTACATATTTATAACTTTATTGTACAATAATGACATTTTCCATATGATTTATTTTCAGTTCTTAGCTCATCTTTTCTCATTAATAATAATTGAGTTCATTGTACATATTTACTTTTGTGTATTCTTTTTATTTATTTGATTTTTTTTGCACTATTTTAGTTATAACCTTTTGTGTAGATATTACTTTTGACTGATTTTAGTTACATTAAATTTTACATTTCCAAGATTTCAAAATTGACATCTGGTTTGTTGGATTTTAAGTTCTCTACTATTTTTGATGAATTTTTAAATTTGAGGTAGTTTTATTTAAGAAATCATGTAGATTAGCTTTTCCTTGTTTTAGTTTAGACTTTTCGAATTGGACTTATCAACTTAGTTAAAGCCCATGTTTAGGTTCACGTTTTCATTAGGATTTAGAGTATATATATATATATATATATATATATATATATATATATATATATATATATATATATATATATATATATATTTATATATTATTTTATATATAAAAATATTATTTTTATAAATTATATTTTTTTATATATATTATATAT
>Ga0099825_1008161_pt1 | contig 12506 bp, 7 predicted proteins | sample SiratroredBW_FD_76838 | JGI IMG/M metagenome (GOLD analysis project Ga0099825, IMG submission 76838) | Root nodule microbial communities of legume samples collected from California, USA - Siratro red BW | ecosystem: Host-associated > Plants > Roots > Nodule | place: USA: California | collected...
TATATAAATTAAAAAAATAAATGTGTATATAAAAATGTTATATAATATAGATATATATATATATATATATATATATATATATATATATATATATATATATATATATATATATATATATAGTTTAATAAACTATATATATAACAAGCAAAGTTGTGTTGTTGTAGCCTGGAATGGAGTGAAGGGAGAAAGCAAAAGATCTTTTTGATTTTGTCTTTCTTCATCTTCTCAGCACTGCCGCCTTCGTCAACAACTCACTTTAGGTTTCTACTTTCTTTCAATTTCCATTTCCTTTAATTTCCTACACTTTCTCTTATTTTCATTACCATATGCTTCGACCACCGTATCTGCTTTATTAGTCAATTTGAGTGTATGGTTCCTTGAAATTGAGGTGAGTGGGTATTAGATTTTAGCTCACCCACCTCACTGCTCATCCTTTCAACCCTCCACCTTACCCAATGTTGCTTATTCTTTGTTAGTTCTTCAAGTAATTCATATGATCATATTCGGTTAGTGGTGTCTGATTATAAATTGTGACTTTGGGGTCCTGCTACTGAGATTCTTTTCATGCCATTTTCTTTCTTCCCTATCAAAATGAATGAGTGCAGCGGTCAGACTCTATCATGTTTGTGGGATTAATCTCTAGTGTGTTGTTGTTTTACCATGTGCATATCAACTTTGTTTAAAATCTTGCTTGAGCAGGTTGACAGAACAAGACGGATTTAAAGTATTGCTAGTATATATTTTGGCAAACCTTATGATTTTGTCACAATATCTGTTCAACACCAGTCATTTGAGTCTATCCATCAAGAGTATTTGTAATATTTATATACTGAATCATAAGGATTAGATTACTATAGGCACGATATTGTGCCCACATATCAGAATTAAATACTCTGCAATTTGTATATAATGTTTGTATCACCCTCTTTTCAACGCAGAAAAAACATATTTCATCCAATCTTTTTACTGATACTGCTTTTTTTTTTTTTTTTTTTTTTTTTTTCTTTTTTTTATTTTTTTTTTTTTTTTTTTTTTTTTTTTTTTTTTTTTCTCGATTTTCCTTCATTTTATGATTATTTCCTTTTCCTTCAACTCTTAGGGCTGGACCTGTCAATTGATTAATTGCAGACCCAGATTTCATTTTCGTAGTCAAGTTTCTTGTGTATCGAAGTTATTTTACATTCCTTAATTGAAGAATGAATTGTCTATTAGACAGTTATTCTTCGATGAAGATATGCTTTATTTATTTATTTATTTTTGTTAAATAGAAATGTTAGATATACGTTTTATCTTGTTAAAATCAATTTATGAATATACGGAATCAAGTATCAATATGGAACATCAGTAATAACTAAATATGGAATTTATAGTCATGATATAATTTGTTATATAAAATTTAATATTATTCTGTTTACTGCAGAATCTTGAAATTGTACAAATCCTGAAGATTTATTTGCTTCTGTTTTCTTCATTTTGTGTAAATACGACCATTCCAAATGTTTTTATGTCCTTATTACTTACACATCGGATTGTACTCTATTTGTGCTTTATAAGATTGTGGTTGCTTATTTATATTCTCTCCATTTCAGATATTGTGATACAAGTTCCTTCTCCTTTTGATATGTTCTCCATGGAGATTGATCTTGAGGTACCTATATGTGAGCATGAGAAGCTTAACATTGGATCTAGTGGAAATGATGTTACAGATACAACGTGTGATATATGTATTGAGGAGCATAATATCAATCCTTTGTCAATGACTGCACACTGTAAGGAAGTTTTAAGTGAAAAAGCTTTATGCTGTCAGGATCCAGTGGATTTGAATTCTAATCAAGTGGATGCTATTGATAAATTTTCCATTAAAGAACCACAAAATGGCTTGGAATTTGAATCAAAGGAGGCTGCCTATTCTTTCTACAGAGAATATGCTCGCTCAGTGGGATTTGGCATCACGATAAAAGCCAGTCGGCGCTCAAAAAAGTCTGGTAAATTTATTGATATTAAAATTGTTTGTTCTAGATTTGGAAGTAAGCGTGAGTCCGGTGCAGCAGTTAATCCACGACCGTGTACAAAGACAGACTGTAAGGCTGGAATGCATATGAAGAAGAAGCTAGATGGTAACTGGATTATATACAATTTTGTAAAAGAGCACAATCATGAGATCTGTCCCGATGATTTTGTCAAGGGACGTAGCAAACAAATAAGTAATGTAGCTTGTCGTAAGAAGGGCATGCAATTGGCTCTAGACGAGGAAGATGTACAGTTGATCATTGAATACTTTATCTCTATGCAGTGTGAAAATCCGAACTTCTTCTATGCAATAGACCTGGATCAGGATAGACATTTGAGAACTGCATTTTGGGTTGACTCAAAAGGAAGATTTGATTATCAAAACTTTCATGATATTGTGTTGATTGACACTTTTTACCTAAAAAACAAATATAAAATTCCTTTTGTTCCTTTTGTCGGAGTCAACAATCACTTCCAGTACATTTTACTTGGATGTGCACTGGTTGGGGAAGAGTCTGTTTCAGCTTTGATGTGGTTAATGCGAGCATGGCTCAAGGCAATGAGTAACCTACCTCCCAAGGTGATTATCACGGACCAGGAGCAATTCTTGAAAGAAGCTGTTACGGAAGTGTTCCCAGATAAACGTCACTGTTTCTGTCTATCACATGTTTTATGTAAAATAACCAAGAATTTGGATTATATCATAAATCAAAATAACAATTTTATGGAAAAATTTGACAAATGCATTCATCACTCCTGTTCAGATGAGCAATTTGAAGAGAGATGGTGGAAATTGATGAATAGAATTGAACTAAAGGATGACGAATGGGTTCAGTCGTTGTATGAAGATCGTAAAAAGTGGGTGCCTACATTCATGCGGGACATTTCTTTGGCTGGATTGTCAACAAATGTAAGGTCTGAGAGTATATCATCTTTCTTTGACAAGTATATTTGTGTTGATTCTTCCTTTAAGGAATTTATTGAACAGTATAGAGTTTTCTCTGTAGACTGTTTTGACATTGAAGCCAAAGCTGACATTGAAACAAAACAAAAGCAACCTACGTTAAGATCTTTATCACCTTTTGAAAAGCAGCTATCTACAATTTATACAGATGCCATATTTAGAAAATTTCAGTTGGAAATATTGGGAATGATGTCTTGTCATCTCCAGAAGGAAACAGAAGGAAGGGAAAATCTAACATTTCTTGTTGATGATTTTGAGAAGCAGAAGAAATTTATTGTTTCTTGGAAGGAAGCAGATTTGTGTGTCTGTTGTTCATGTTTTTTATTTCAATACAAAGGTTTTCTATGTAGACATGCAATGCTTGTCCTTCAGAAGTCCGGCATAACCAGCATTCCATCCCATTATATCTTAAAACGATGGATGAAAGATGCAAAGGCCAATCAATTTTCTGTTGACATAATTACAAGGACTGCTAATCGAGTTCAACGTTTTAATGACCTTTGTAGGCGGGCAATTGTATTAAGTGAAATTGGATCTTTATCTGAAGATACTTACCTTGTTGCATCTCAGGCCATGGAAGAAGTGTATAAACACTGTGTGAACACAAAATATTCTGCTAGAAGCACTTCAGATCCCAACAAGTTGGCTCTTAATGCTTTTGATGTTGAAGATAAAAATTATGGCTGCCACAGGGCAAAACCTACTAAGAAAAGAAAGTCATTCAATAAAAGGGTTAGTTGATGATCAACTGTTATGATGCTGCTAGAACTTGTTTTGACTTATAGTAAGTGGTGGACCTTCTTAAACAGATTTTGTGTGTTGCAGGAATGCTCTGATCCAGAAAGAATCAATAGCAAGATGATGGATGATTTCGGAAAGAGGGTTTGCCCATTTATTACTTTTTTGGCCTTGTCATGCACGGATAAAGCTTAGAACTCTTATATTGCTCATACTTTGTAGGATCATCAGTGTTATAATTATGTGCAGGAACAGAGAATTACTAGAGCTCACAACTTCAATAATTGTTACATTTCTCAGCAGGACATGCAAACTGTGGTACGGGATATGTCTCTGGCCATGATTGTCCATAAGTATCTAGCGATAGTACTTTAAGCATAGCAGTTTTCGTAAATGTTCATTCTCCTTTCAATTTCTATTTTATTCTTTGGGTACGTAAGATAAGTTTTTGTTCTCACAGGACTTGGATTCTAGAGCTTCAACCCTTGATGCCTATTATGGGACTCAAGAGAGTGTGCTTGGAGATGTATTATCTTGTCTTATCTGTACTTTTTTTGTAATTGGATAGTGTATAAATTAACTGTTTATACTTTTTAAAGGCGCAGCTGAACTCAGTCTCTATCATGCATGATGGCTATTATAGCGGTCAACCGGCCGTTCTAGGGCTGGTAGGTACCATGGACTTTCTCCTAGGCTCTCTTAATGAGAGATGTTTATGGATCTCATATTTTGTTTCAATCCTCAGAGGCAATTGCATTCCATGGCAAGCGGTGGTCCGCATTATGGGATGCAGCACAGCATGCAAGGACCGGTAGTGAGTTATGGCTTACATTTTGAAACTTTATGGCTCAAAATTTTTAATCCAAGATAATTAGCTTCTGGTGGTTTGTTTTCACAGCTTCAAGGACAACTCACTTTCAGAACGCCAACAGTACAAGGGTGTTTTGACCTTCAAGATAGTATAGAAGCTATAGTATGTACTTAAATATTTCAGTTATATTTGCACTTCAGTTTGCACTGCCAGGTATATTCATGAGATGTGGTTTTGTTTCAGGAAGAACCTAGTAGGACTTCACAGTTCCATGGCATTACATCGAAGCAACAAGAAGTTGATAAATCACTTTCCTGATATATGGAAGAATACAGTTTTCTTTCCATGTTAGATTAAAGATGTATATCATGTATATGGATAATGTGGACTAGTACTAACAAAGTTCTTTTTGCTTGGAGAATGGGGAAAAATTGCACTCTTAACAAAAACGAGAAAAAGATGACTTCCAGTTCTACTTAAAGTGTTCACACTTAGTTCAAGTCCTCTGCCGCTAGAAAGTGCTGATAAAAGTGTTTACTACTTAAAGTGTATCCAAGAAGAGCCGAAAATAAGATATGTATTTTATATTTAAGTTATATAAAATATGTTAACAGACAACATATATGGATATATAATTGTTGATTTTTGAAGTAATTGTTTTTAATAATGTGAAGTTTTTACTTGTGTCTGCATTACTTTTTGTTATCAATATATGAAATAAAGATAGAAATAATCTTTTAAAATTAGGTACTCATATTCTCTTTAATAAGAGAGGACAAAGATTGATAATTGTGTATCAAGGATGTAATTCTTAAGTTACATATATAACCTATAATGTTTTTGGAGGAAATTAATTTTCATTAGAATCAAACAATCACAATAAGTTTTATAATTGTTGGTCCTTAATTTGATCACTTTATATTTCTCTAATTAAATAATCAAATATGATTTTTTTTTAACTAATATTAGAATGTTTGTTGGTGTGAGATAAAAAAGAAGATAGACATTTAACAATATTTCTCTATTTCACAAAGATCAATTATATTTCTTTTAAGAATTTTTTATTGTTATTATAGGGTAATATTAACAGTTAAAAAATCTCATTTGAGTCATTCATATGTTTATAACTACATATATAAATCAATAAACAAGATAAATTCTCTTACAAATTTATTTATTTAGATTATTATTTTTATAATTATTTATTATGAAAAATAATTTAAATTAAAATCGTAAAAGACTTGTATCTTATTATTATAATCTCTATTGTAATAAAAAAATTAAATTATAAAAAAATATTTTATAAAATATAAATATTATATCAAATAATATAAATATGATAAAGAAAAATATTGTTAAGATAAGACTGAGTAATTGAATCTCAAATATACATATTTCCTGAACCAATATAATTACAAGAGTTGTGTTTGTAAGCATAATGACAAAATCATAAATGTATTTACCATCATTATACTAAAAAAAAAATCTAATTTTTTGAATTTTTATTTTGTCTTCAATAGTCACAAAATAATATATTTTTCACTTCTATAAATAACTAGAACCACCATGTTGTAATGTCTATATATGTGTTACAATTCATTATCTGGTTAATAATTGTAAATACTAATAAAATGGATCATATAAAGTCATTTTAACAAAAATATATAGAGATAAAAAAGTAAGACTACATTGACTAATTGTGAAAATTTGGACTAAAATGTTAACTAAATCACTTTATTGGATAATTTCTTTTTGTGAAAGTGAGAAAGACTAGTCTAGTTAGAAGGAAGGAGGGCATCTGAGTGCGGTTTATCTTTATCTTACATGAATTGTTTGGCGCTGTAAAAAAATTAGAAAGTAAGTAATAAACAGGGAGAGCGCGCGTGGGAATAGTGTAGTGAATTGTGAGTTGAGAGTGAATAGGGAGGTATTTTTTTCTGTCTTCAAACCCTCTCCCGCCAACAAGAAGAAAGTGCGGTTCTTGGGGTTCCCAACATTGTTTGATTCGTTCATTCGTTCATCTCTCAGAAGAGAAGTGCAGAGAAGAATCATCAGAATCAGTATCAACATGAGTGCTGTGAACATCACCAACGTCACCGTCCTCGACAACCCTGCCTCCTTTATCACCCCCTTTCAGTTCGAGATTTCTTACGAGTGTCTTGCTGCTCTCAAAGACGGTAACTTCTTCTCTCTCTCTTCCTTTAGGGTTTCTTCATCCTCTCTCTTTCCAACCACCATCCCCTTACAAATGTCTTCAAACCCTCACTCTCTAACCACTTAATCGCAACCCTCCCACCAGGAAGCCGGATCTCTGCACCCTCTTTAACCCCCTCCTTTTCTCATCCTTATCCATGCAACCCCCATCTAATTTAATACCCAAAACCCTGCTTTTTCTCATCCTTACAGTTTTCTTTGTCTTTCATTCTATTGGAGGGGGGATGGGTTACTCATCTCACAGTCGATGCTGAAGTAATCGATGTCTATATAACATTGCAAGTTGATGATTCTGTAAGACGATATTTTCTCATATCTTAGGTCTGGTTTGTTTTTCTTTTTAATTTCTAAAATTTGTATGCCTGCTGAGCACATTTTGTTCTTGACCAGATTCATGTTTCCCTAAAGATTGTCTCTCAGCACTTCACTACTCGGAGAAAACAGACCTGAAATGAAAACACATCTCCAGCTGTTTCTGTTAATTGGTTGCTAAAATCTTGTTTTCGATTTTTTTTTTTTTTCAAAACATCATGGATTTGGAATGAGGAATTGATGGTTGAGCGCCTGAAATCGTTTAGAGGACGCTCTTTAAAACAAAAATAAAAATGAGAAGGGTATCAAACAACCTTTACTGTTTGACCTTGTTCTGGTAATAGTTAATTTAAATTTTGTAATATATATTTGTATACGTGAAAGCCTATTGAAAATATTTTCTTGTAAGTGATCTTCTTGGAACAAAGTTTATCTAAATCATCATGTTGAATTTGGGTCTAGAAGTCATAATAAAGCCTATTTTTCTAACGTCTTCATTGTAATCTTACTCTCATATCATCTTGCTCCTGTGGCCTACTTTACCAAGTCTGGTTTTGACAATGTATGCTGTCTTGTGGTTGTGGGTGCAGATTTGGAATGGAAGCTCATTTATGTTGGATCTGCTGAGGACGAGACCTATGACCAATTATTAGAGAGTGTCCTCGTTGGTCCTGTCAATGTTGGAAACTATCGCTTCGTGTTACAGGCAAGTGTTATGAATATTAATCTTACGAATTCTGTGCTGCACCATGCAATTGCTCATACACTCACTCTAACTTTGAGAATACTGTTTGGTTTGCAGGCAGATCCGCCGGATCCCTCAAAGATTCGTGAAGAAGATATAATCGGTGTGACAGTGCTTCTGTTGACATGCTCTTATCTGGGACAGGAATTTATTCGTGTTGGCTATTATGTGAACAATGATTATGATGATGAGCAGCTGAGAGAGGAACCTCCACCAAAGGTTTTAGTTGACCGGGTTCAAAGGAACATTTTGTCTGATAAACCAAGGGTCACGAAGTTCCCCATCAATTTTCACCCTGAGAACAATGAAAATGAAGAGCAACCCCCTCCGTCCGAGCACCCCTCTGAAACTGGAGAAGATCCACTTGCCTTAGTTGATCGTGATCCTGCAGATGAGAAGGATTCTTAGCATTTTGTAGGTATACAGACCTTTCAATTCCTAAATCTCCATTAAATTCACTGTATGGATAATGATGCCGTTTTTTTGAATATCTGTTAGATGATGTGAATGGGATTTGTGAGCCCTTTCGAAGTAGGGGCCTTGGAGCTCTAGGTTTAAAATGACTGTAACGTATGAAAACCAGTTTCTTTGAATGAAGTTTTGCAATGTAAACCCAGTTTTATGGATTTATGATTTCTGATAGGCAAGAGGTTTCACTATAATATTTAGGTCGTTTTTTGAGTTTTCTTTTGTTCGTTTCTATGAGTTTTTGCTTAAAAATTATATGACTAGGGCAGGCAGTAAGCCGAGGGTGAACCTAAAGGTCAAGTGTTGAAATATTTGAAAATTGCAGCATCCTTTGTAAGGGTAAGGCTGTATATATTTATCCTCCCTAAACCCCATTAGGAGGACTAGGAGGGAGTTGTGCACCGGTTAGGACTGATCAGGGTTGAACCTGACATGATCCAAACTAAAAATTCTGGGTTGATCGTTATATAAATATGGATGAACCTGAAAGAGCAAATTTCATCTGTTAGGCAACTTCTTTCTACTATTTTCTTTTGTTAGATTTTTGTTAGGCAAGTTATATAGGGTATATATCTGTGGAGGAGTATTTTATAATACTGGAATGCCTGTTTCTCTCATATTGTAGCATAAGACCCTGTCATTCGTAAACTTCATCAAACAAATAGTTAGTTTAGCATGTTTTAATCATTGTTCGAATTTACAATAGAGAAAAAATGTATGTTAAATTTTAAAGTCTTGCGATATAATTGCTTTTATGCACAATCGTGGGTTTGTCATATTTTCCTTAGAAAAACAGCCAATAATTTCTTTTATTTTTCAATCTTGACACGCTCGAAAAGTCAGGAGCCTTTGTTGTTTGTACTAGTGAAATGCCATCATAATTGATAAACTAAATAAGGAAGTGATATGGACCAAAAATTTGTTTATATTACAAAATCAGTAGCAAATGATTTTGAAAAAGTGGAATAAGGGTGATAATACGATCTTATGTTATAAATTAAAATACATAATATATAGAATGAGACTATTACCACTTTCTCAATTAAATATTTTTAATGGTTTTCTCTTGAATACGTATTTCACACGTCACCTTTGTAACTAGCAAAAGAAATTCTTAACTATGTCAAACTATTTTTTTTCTTTATTTATATTACTAAATATTCTAAATTGTGTATCTCTTTCAATTTGTTTTTTAATCCCTATTTTTAAATTAAACTTTGATAATGAAAGGAAAATATTAATAACTAAATTAATCTCATAATATTTCAAATTATTATCATAAATTAGGAGTATAATTTATATATTTAAATATATTTATTATAAATTATAACAATTTAATTAATTTTTTAAGTATTTTGTAAATTTGAATATCTGTTATTGAGATTTTATCAAAATATTTAAATTAATGAGAAATTTAAAATTTAATTAAGTTATTTTTTTATTTTCTCTATAAAGATATATAAGTTTTAAATATTCAATAAAATAACTTTTTTAATATAATCTTAATTTAAAATATTCAAATTTATGAGAGAATAAATTTATTTAAGTGAATTATAATTTTAGAAAAATAAAAATGTATAGAATGTTAAAAATAATAGTAAGACATGTTTCCACGTAAAAGTATTTTGTCTAACTCAATTTTAATCTTGCTTTTGATTCTTGATTTGCGATTTGAGCCTCCCATTTTTTTCTTTTGATTTTAGTCTTCCAATTTTGGAAAATTTACACTTTTAGTCTAATATTCAGTCTAGCAAATGGTATATACTTTTTACTTTGGCCTAATTAAACCCTAACCTAACATATTCATTTTATATACCATCAGCTTACAATTTAATTAATTAAAATATAAAAAAAATGTATGCAGAATTAATATTTAAATAATAAATACAATTTTTTTAAAGTATGAGAAATACAATTTTTTTTTTTTAAATATGAGAAGTAAAATTATGAAAAGATATTGTAATTACAAAGGTTTTTCTTCTGTTGATCCCAGAATTTCTACATCTAAAAGAGCCTTTATATAATTTAGATGTGTGAAGTTAATAAGATATATGTAAGTAATATTTGAAGTTTTTTTACTTAACTACCGAAATTTCTCTCCAAAATTATAGAAATGGGTTGATCTTAAAACAATTACATAACTATGTAAATTGTACTTGCAAACACGACTTTAAATTAAAGAATTACAACTTTAATTTATATAATAATTTTTTTTATATCCTCAATGACTACTTATCGAGGGATGTAATAATTTTTTTTATCCATTCTGCTAGTCTACTAAAATAATTACACCATTTTGATAAAAAAAAAAAAAAACAGTGTTGACAATTGTTGAGTTTGCACTGTGGCTTGTGATACGGGACGTTTGGAAGGGGCAAAAAAGTGGTTAAACAAAACCTCTGATACCATGGAAGAAGTTCGAGAGATACACATCAAACAAACCAGTAAGATCTTTAAGAAGGAAGAGAATGAGGTGATTAAGGTGATTTTTATTTTGTAACCAAATAAGCAATTATACTTCAACAAAAGTCAGAAAAAAATTTAAACTAAAAAAAAAAATTTAAAAAATACTGATAAATTTAAAAAACCCATAAAATATGTTTCTTTTCACGACTTTGAATGAGATAAATTTTTTCATTATTCGAACTAAAGTTATACTTACAAACATGATTTTGTCTTTATTTTGAAATCATGCTTCAAAACACGAATTGTCCAATCATATAATCTTTTTCAAGACTTGCAACCGTAAAGGAAACATGTCATTCATTATATAATAATAAATAAAATTATAGATACAATGATGTTTTGTTGCATGATTGAGGTTATTAGTATATATTATATTGAGAAAATGACAGAGTTGTCGTGGTGAAGAGGAAGAGCTGGAGGACCTCGTGATTAACGTCCTAAGCCTTTTCTTGCATGGATATCATCGCTTCCTCCCAAACATCCGATACAACACACGCATCACACTTACCCTTAAAAATAACACAACCTGCCAATGCAACTGCCAACTCCAACAACCATGAAGGACCACAACGTTAACGTCTCCGAGCAGAGCATGTCCAAGAACCACATCTCACCCACCCGACACAGGTTTCGGTCCAGAAGGAGGAAAACCACCTCTGCTTGCCCCTTCTCATCGCTCAGCCTCCGCGCATACGACATCCACAACACCAACAGCCCCTACTACAAGGGTCTCACCGACCAGTCCCTTGCCATTGTGGACGCCATACCCTCCTGCACTCAACCTCACACCCCTTCCACCGACCTTTCCAGTCCTTATTACAAAGGCCTCACTGACTATTCCCTTGCTATTGGTCCCTGGACCCCTCACCACCACCCTATTCCTTTTCCCCACAACTCCCTCTCCTCCACCCCTAGTCCTTACTATCGAGGCCTTCTCACTCACTACACCCTTCTCCTTCATGCACCCTCTCTTAACTTCCAACCTTCTGTCAAAACCATGCCAAAACTCTCCCTTCCAAACACCAACACCGACTCTACTTTGAAGGACTTGATGGTCCACGCTGATCACATTGACTTTCTTACTCATGAAACTGACCAAGTTGGTGCATTGGAAGAACTTGGCGAGAACACGACTCCGGTGGTTGATGAAGAGAATGATATTGACGTTGAGATGGTGATTGAAGAGAAGGCATTGAGGGAGAATGTAAGTGTATCGGAAGAAACAATGTTGGTGAGTGATGAGGTTATTGAAGAGAAGGCATTGGGGGAGAAAGCAGCATCAGAAGAAAATGATGTGTGGAAGGAAGAGGAAGTGAAAGGGTCGTGTGTTGTTTCATCGGAATGTGAAGGTAAAGAGGAGGGAGATGTGTACTGCTACACATGGGCAGCCAAATACCAACCCAAGACCTTGGAAGACTTCATCTGCAACCGAGATACTGCATATCAACTCAAAACGATGGTCAGATATATATACCTCTATTTAAATACTTTTATTTTTTAAATAATTAATGTATGAAATTAAAATTAATATTTTTATCTTTTTATAATATCTTATAAAATTACATGAATTGAAAAAATAATTAAATTTTTAATATGATTTCATACTTCTATTTAACTTTAATTTATTTGTTAGTATTTATTTTATAAGAAAATAAAATCAAAATCACTAATATTAAATCAATATTTAATTAAAATTAATTTTATATTAATTAAATAATTAAAATTTTTAAGATGTATTTAAATCGTCAATGAATAAAGACATTAATTATTTTAATATA
>Ga0099825_1008164_pt1 | contig 12503 bp, 7 predicted proteins | sample SiratroredBW_FD_76838 | JGI IMG/M metagenome (GOLD analysis project Ga0099825, IMG submission 76838) | Root nodule microbial communities of legume samples collected from California, USA - Siratro red BW | ecosystem: Host-associated > Plants > Roots > Nodule | place: USA: California | collected...
AATTTGACTTTTGGTTTTCGTATTTTTTTAATAAGTTTTAGTTAATAATATTTATAAATAAAATAAGAAAAGTGAATGCTATTTTATTAAAGATATAAGAGAGGTAGATGTTATTTATTAAAAGTATAAAAAATAAATGTTTTTTAAAATTAGAATAAGTGTAAGCCCCTAAAAAAAGTGTAATTCTCCTTATATTAAATGAAATAGATCCTTTTGATAAGATTTGAAAGCTTTCACTCAAGGTATTAAAACAGATTATTTAATAGCAATATTTAGGCTTCACATGTGAGAAGAGAATATGCATTTACATGAAAAAAAAAAAATACTTACATTCTATTATGCTATTCTTCTTTGTACAGTTTACGAAATTGTTGAAGAATTTTGTCATAACTTTAAAAAGACTCTCTGTAAATTAAAATTAGTTTGTATATAACTTAAAAATAAGAATTTAAAAAAAAGCATATGATATAATTTTACAAATTAGTTCATATATAACTTAATTTTAACTTAAAAAGGTTGTTTTTTTTTTCACTAAAAACTGGTACAGATAAACACTATTTGTTACATTTTAAAACTGGTGCAAATTATTTTATGTCCTTGGATAATAAATTAATATTCAACTTTATTCGTTTCCTGAATTAGGAGTTAAGTTTTTCTAATTTTAACTCAATATATGTAATGGAAGTAATTATTTTGGTACTTAAAAGATTTCATAATAGTTATTTAGAAGGTTGCAAATGCTGATTATTTGTTAATTTAATTTGGATATTCTCAGATATTAACCTTATTGGGCTTATTGTTTAAACATTCAAACTGTCTGCAAGAATTAAGGATTACTATTAGGACCCCATATGCCTATTCAGACCCTTCCCTTCTACAGAGATGTTTTATTTATGAAATATCTTGACCTTAGATAAGGGTGGATATTGGGAGCAGTTGTCCCTACGTACTTTTAAATTGTTTAAATAAAATGTCTACATGTAATTATAAATTACTCTTATATTTTGAAATATAGTAAATGAAATTAATATATCCTTAACAATATAATATTATTGGATCTGAAACACTTCTCATAACTCGATAAGAATAAGATTTTGTTGTATATTTCATAGCAATAATAACGTGTGTTTTTCTTTTTATATATATGCAGGGCAAAGAAGCTTTTATTTCGTGTTGACTTTTTCTTAAAGAATTTAATAAAAGATTATATATATATATATATAATATTCAATAATTAAATAAAAAAAAAGCACTTATCAATTTACTCTGTAAATGTGTAGACTAACCACGATTCAATCTTGAAATAAATAAATATTTTTATTATAAAAAATTTTATTGTGAGTGTGGGTGATAATATAGGAAGCAAAGTCCACATATCAAATCCAGTAGATAATTATCCAAATTCAATTCATGTTAATCTATATATATATTACAATTAATTTAATTTAGATTGGATAATTTTTTAAATTTTGAAAATCTAAAATTAAGGTGAGGTTGGATAAATTCAAGTAACAAGGTTATGTTAGGTTAAAAACACAAGGTTAAGTTAGGTTAAAAACACATGTAAGATAATACTAGTTCGAGTAAGGCACAACTAAGTCCAATTGAATTAGGTCTAAGTTATGCAACTTTGACTTGGGTTGGGTTTAAAACAATTTAAGTTAGGTTAAGCCTAACGGGTTGGCCCTAGCCTAGTCAAATTGGATTAAGTCAAGTCAAATTGGGTTAAGCCAAGCCCATTTAGGCTCAATCAAGCTCAAGGAAGGCTAGGTCAGGTCTAAGTAAGATCAAGCCACACTAACCCAAGTTAGGTTGAGCATGACCAAGTCATTTAAGGACAAGTCAGGTTCAATTAAAGCCCAACTCAAGTCGAGTCAAAGCTATGTTATCCAATTGGGTTTAGCTTATGTCAGGTCGAGTTAGGTTAAGCCTAAATCAGGTTGAGTCGGATCGACTCCAAGTCAAGACGAATCCAAGTCAGGAAAGATCGGGTGGAGCTTAAGTCATGCAAGATTGAGTCAAATATAGATAATCCAGATCGGGTCGAGTCAAAATAAGTTGGCTAGGTCAATCTGGGTTTGGTCAAGTTTAGAATGAGTCGGATTGTGGCTAAGTCAATTTAGATTAGGAAAGATCTAGGTTAGGTTGGGTTAAACAAAACTTAAGTTAAATTGAATTAGGAAAGTTGGAACTATATCAAGTTATATCCAGTTAATTGAGTTTAATCGAGGTCAAATTCTGCTGAACTAGTGATATATTTTTTATTTTTACTTTTTTAAACTGTTTTCTCTATTTAAAATTTCATTTTATATATATATATATATATATCTTTTAAAAATAAGATAAAGCAAAAATTAATATATTAATAATGTTCATCCATATCTTCCAAATCTGCATTCATATTTATTAATAGACATAGTACGCCATCATACAAAATAAATTTATATAATTTCATTATAACCACACTTTCACAAATATAATAATAAATCACATATATAAATTTTTATCTGTATAATAAAAGAATATATGCTAAAACTCTTCGGAAAGATCTATTTCAAACAAATCTTATAAAAGATTCACATATTTTCTATTTAAGTTTACTTAAGCTTTAAGGGTTTATAAAAAGTTTAAGGCATCCAAAATTTATAGCTAATGTTGTTTCAGATATACAATAAATCCTTCTTTAACTTTTATCTACATAAGTTTTTATTTTATAAATTTAAATAATTAGTAAAACCATGATATATCTTCACATAAGTTTCACTACTTAATACTTAAATTCAATTAATAATTCATATATGATACTTAACTTTCGTACATTTAGTTCATGTATATAATTTAAATCACAATTATTTCATCATTAAAATATTACAAAAATTAACAATTTATCATTCATCACACTATGATATTATTCAAATATCATATAAGTATCATAGGTTGCTAAAATAAGACAATTTGTAGAAATATAAACAACTTTTGCATTTAAAAATTAAAAACATGTTATTTAAATTCTAGAAAATACTACTTTTGTTCAATAAATTAAACATGTCTCTAAATTCGCTCAACTATTAGTTCTAATAACTCAAGAAGGAGTCTACTCAATTAGCGACTTGTTAATCGTCCAACGAACAGATTTATAATTACTAAAATAGATTTCGTCCATCAACTCTATGGTTGTTCAATGACTACACTTTTCGAATTTTTAAATAAATAAATTTTGCTCAACAAATAAAATAGTTGCCTAGCGACTATTATGTAGAAATTCACATATTATGGAGAAACTTACAATTCTAACCAATTTTAAATACTTAACCTCGTTGAACTAAATACTTTACTTCCACAATTATATTATTCCAACCACTATAGATAATGAAAAACATGATTTACAACTCAAAACAAAAGGATTTCTTAAATGAACATATTACATTAATGTTCAATTTTTTTTAATAGCCATAAATATAATAAATAGAAACACTTAAGGGATGTTTCAACCCTATTATAATAAAACTAACAAACTATTTCCATATACACCAATACCAGTTACAAAATTTTAAGATAACAATGAAAAAATTGACAACACCTATTACAAACCCTGAACCATAACTTAAAGAAATCAATCAATGCAATATAAACGTTTACATCTTCCTTTTTGAACTTCTCATGACTAACACCTTACCTCCAATCTCAGTGTTGTTTCTTCATTTCCATCCCATTTTTTGCTTATCTGCAAAAGAAAAAAAGACTATCTACAACTAAACACGAAGACCCACATCCAATCACCTTACGACTAAACACTCCCGAACCTGAATCGTGAAACTCCACCTATCATCACCTATTTCTTTAGAAACTGTTCTAAACACAATAACCAATCTGATAATGAAAAACTAATCCCATAATTTTTAGGTTTGGACCACTGCGACCCTTTAAGCCGTGTTAGGAAAAATACTTCTACTTCATCTACTATAGCATCATTAAAAGCAATTTTGTTCCTTTGTTTCCATATTTTCCACACCAATATTCAATTAATATAATACAATATAGCACTCATCCAATTCTAATACTTTTAACCAATCACAATTCCTACCCACAACATAGACAATCTTCTTTCCACATACATAGTTATTCAATCAATTTATAAACCCCATCAAAATTTCTCTCAACCGTAATAATGTATTATAAGTTTAAAGTTTTCAAACAAAATAACTATAACTCAACTTTATATTCAAGTTCAATTATCTTAAAAGTCATGTTCACACTCTATAATTGAAATTCCAAAATAAACCAATATATAATTAATTATTTCACATTTATAGATCAATTTCAATAAAATTTTCACTGTGCCAGTTAAATATCTTAAGAACTAAAAAATTTCAAAATTCTAAAATCTAAACTATATAATCAAACACATCCACATTTCGATATAAGATTAAACAAGATGACTTATTTCACTCAACTCATTAACTGAAAATATATCTCTAATATGAATAAGAAAAAAAGAGCGTATAAATTTCAGAGTGAAATAAATTTTTTTCTAATTTAAAAGTTGATGCAATAAAAATAATAATTAATTCACCATTTACGGAAAGGTGAGTTCAATCTTAAATAAATGCAATCTTAATTAATTCACCATTTGAGCAAGTAAGTAAGCCATTGTAATTCACATGTGGTTGAGACAAGAGCTCGATATTCTGCTTCAGAAGAAGATCTGGAAACTGTGTTCTTTTTCTTTGTCTTTCACGAGATGAGAGAACTTCCAATAAAGAAACAATATCTTGTGATAGATAGTCGTGAATCAATGCAAGTACCCTAATTAGCATCACTGAAGCAAGTCAATTGAATTTGAAAATCACGAGGAAATAATAAGTCTTGTCCTGGACAACCTTTTAGATACTTTAAGACTCTCATAGCTGCAGCAAGGTGAGAACGAGTAGGTTTGGACATGAATTGGCTTAATTGTTGAGTTGCAAATGAAATATCTGGTCGACCGGTGGTCAGATATAACAAACACTCAACCAATCGGCGATAGGAGAGAACATCAGTGAGTAATTCATTATCATCTTGATGTAGCCGAAGAGAGTTATCCATGGGTGTAGAGCAAGGCTTGCAACCCAACAATCTTGAGTCACGAATGAGATCAACACAATATTTGCATTGGCAAAGATAGACACTTAGTTTCTGAATGAGCAACTTCAATACCCAAGAAATACTTGAGTATACCAAGATCTTTGATACGAAAATTAGAATGAAGCACATGCTTAATATGAACCATCTCAACAGTAGAATTACCACTCAAGATGATGTCATCAACATAGACAATGAGAGTAGTGAAACTAAAGTCAGCAATTTTGACAAATAAACTATAACCGACTTGAGCTTGTTGATACCCATAAGAGAGAAGTAGGATAGATAATTTTTTATACCATTTTCTGCTAGATTGTTTCAACGCATAGAGAGACTTGTGCAATTTGCAACATTTGGATGAACTAGAGACAGAAACACCTGGTGGAACAATCATATAAACATCCTTTGAGAGGTCTCCATGTAAAAATGCATTGTTGACATCGAGTTGTTGTATAGTCCAGCGATGAATGGAAGCAAGAGCAAGTACCACTCTGACAGTGGCCATCTTCACGACAAGAGAGAAAGTCTCGAAGTAATCCACACCCTCTGTTTGAGCAAAACCCTTCGCTACTAAACGAGCTTTGTACCTTTCCACTGAACCATCTGGGTGTCGCTTAATCTTGTAAACCCACTTGCAACCTATAGGTTTGACATTTGAGGGAACATCGACGATGGACCAGGTATGGTTCAACTCTAACACCTCTACCTCAGCTTTCATGGCTTCTTACCAACAAACATGATGTTTAGCTTCCTGGTAACTACTTGGTTCGGAATCTGTGGAGAGAGTCATAAGATAGTGAAGGTGGGGAGAAGAGAAACGATCATGAGAGAACAAAACTAAGAGGATGATAACACTTTGAAGATGAATTGGTTGGTTTTGGAAGAAAGGAATTACAATAGTAGTCAGCAAGATAAGCTGGCAGTCGCGATTCGCGCTATGATTGTCGTCGTGGAGGAAGTTGAGGAGTTAGGTTAACAGTGGACTGGGTGATGGTGTTTCAAATGGGAGAGAAGGAGTTGTGGAATGAGAGGCTGAGGGAGAGTGGATTGTATGATTAATGGGCTAGTCAATGGTTGGATGATGTTCATGAGCTGAAGGCAAAGTCATAGGCTCTACAGAAAAAGGATCTGCTTAGGAGTTGATTGGTCCATGAGGGAGAGATAAGCTTGGTGGTGATGTTGGACCATGAATTTTAAAAGGAAACAAAGAACTCCTTTGTGTCGAAATCGAAAATAACGTATCCTTTAATTCCAGTTTGATACCCAAGGAAAATACCACGTCTGGCTCTTGGATCAAACTTGTGGCGATGAGACATATGTGTAGATGCATAACACAAACATCCAAAAACTTTGAGCATTGTAAAATCGGGTCGTTGTTTAAAAAGAAGTTCAAAGGGAGTTTTGTTGCCAATGATAGGAGAAGGAACCCGATTTATAAGATAAACAACATGTTTAATAGCATAGGACCAAAAATGTGTAGGTAAATGAGATTGAAACATTAAAGCCCTTACCACATTAAGAATATGCTGATGTTTACGTTCAACACTCCCATTTTGTTGAGGAGTCTCAACGCAACTGGTTTGGTGCAAAATACCCTTTGAAGCCAGAAAAGATTTCAAAAAAGATTTAGGTCCATTATCAGAACGAATACTTTTGACTTGGATTTCAAATTGAGTTTCAACAAAAAGATGAAATGTTCCACCTTTGATTGGACCTCAACTTTGGATTTCAATAAAGTTGTCCAAGTATAACAACTGAAATCATCAAGAATGGTTAAGATATATTTATGACCATGCACAAATTGTTTAGAATAAGGGCCCTAAATATCTAAATGGATCAACTCAAAAATTTTGGATGCTTTGTTCAAGCTAGGTAAATAAGATAATCTTCTTTACTTAGCTAAATGACAAACATCACATATTTCATCAACATGTCTTGAAATAAAAAGATAAGTTTGACACAAAATATTCAATCTATTTCCAGAAAGATGTCCTAATCTAAAATGCCAAAGGCTGGAGGTTGTAATGGGAGTGGCAGAAGTGTGGTTAATAACGACATTGTTGAATGGTAAATGAGTACTCATCTTGTTATCTACTAAGTAATAGAGTCTCTTCCGCAATTTAGCCAGACCAATCATCCTCAAGGAGTTCACCTCCTGGATTTTGCAAGAATTAAAGACAAAAGTGAGTGAATAACGAATAGTAGAAACTAATTTGGAAATATAAATTAAGTTAAAATGAAAGAATGGTACATAAAGAACATTGTGAAGGACAAAATATGGTGATAACTCAACAATCCCAGAATGATGTGCAGTAACAGTGGTCCCAGTAGGGAGATGTATGACAATTGGATCTATTTTTGAGTAAGTTTTAAACCAATGCAAAGATGAAGCCACATGGTCTGTAGCTCCGGAATCAATTATCCATGGACTTGTGTGTGAATTTTGTGAGTGTGTGTTACTGGATGAATGATTAGTAATACTTGAAATAAATGCATGTTGGTGTATGTTACCAGGAGATGGACCAGAACTAGTATTTGGTCCATTTTGTGTTGAGTATGTCATGTTGACTTGATTGGGTTGAGAATTTTCTACAGATACCGAAAAAGTTTAAACTAGCAGGTTTTGTAGAAGAGCCATTAGGCTTTGGTATTGGGTTGGAGTGATCCCTAGACCCGACCCATCAGTGTTGTTCTTTAAACCTTGCGTTGTGACAATCTCATGTTCTGGATTGATGGTAACATGATTTATAAAAGCAGAATTGGAGTTTTGAGATCAAGAAACTCAGGGCTTACCAGGATACCGAGGGTGACCAGGGAGATAGCCATGTTTGCCATAACAAACATCAATAATGTGCCCAGTTCGTCCACAAAAAGTACAAAGCTTGCTTGATGAGACCCTACCACCACCTCTTAGAGCACCACCACGACCCCGTCCAAGTGATGGTCAGCATTGATTGTCGGTAACATTGATCAAGGTATTAGGCTCTCCAATAATTAGTCCAGAACTCAAGTGTTATCGCTCTTGTTGTATAACCATAGAAAAGACTTTGGTGATTGACGACAAAGGATCCGTGAGAAGGATCTGAGAATGTACTACAGAGAATCTCTCGTCAAGTCCCTTTAGAAATCGAATGATGAAATCTTGTTGGTGATACGTTCTTGCAGAACAGTTGCAAGAGGATAAATGACGATAATTGTCCAGTTCTTCCCATACAGTCTTGAGATTGGTAAAATAATTTGTGACGTTTTGAGAACCCTATTTAAGAGCATGTATCTCCTCTTGGAGTTCCGCGATGCACAATAGATCACCTTGAGAAAACCGTTCTTGAAGATCATTCCAAATATCAGCGACATGATCAAAATAGATGACACTTTGGGCTATAGATTGTGAAAAAGAATTCAACAGCCATGAAATAATCAAATTGTTGCAACGTTCCCATGGTGGACATAAGGGACTCTGTGTGTTTGGAACAGGAATACTCCCAGTATTGAAGCCCATTTTATTTTTGGAGATGAGAGCCATTTTGAAAGATCCGAACCAAGAATGATAATTGTTTCTGGCTAGAGGAGGTGTGACACTGATAGAAGATGGACTCTTACTGAGATGAATAAAATAAGGGCTAAATGGAATTTGGGAGGTATCTTGATCATCGGTGGACGAGGTACCAACCATGGGTATTTTTGGTTTTGATGTCTCGGAAGGCAGCAAGCATGACGGCGGATGAGGAAGCTGTCGGCGGCAATGATGAACAATGGGTCAGGAGAAAACCCTAAATCTGGAAACTTCTACATCACCTTACGCGAGCGGCAAGCGGAGGTATGGCGACGATGAGCGGTGATTGCGATCTAGTGCGCGGGGACGGCGAGCTCGAGCGGAGGCATAACGACAACGAGAGGAGACACGGCAGCTGCGAGCGGAGGTGCGGCGCGAGCTCAGGAACAGATGACGCTTCAAAGGGCGAGCAGAGGCGCGAGGACCAGTGGGCAGAGGTGCGGTGATGGCGAGCGGATGAGCGGCAACGGCGGTGGAGGTGTGACGACAGCGACGGAGGTGCAGTGTCGGCGACAAAAGTGTGGTGACGACGATGGAGGTGAGGCCGGTACTGCTATAAGTTACATGAAGGATAGAAAGGTGGGTATCAACAGAGCTCCTGGTCAGGAGCTCTGATACCATATCAGAAAACAGAGAAGAAAACACAAGAAAAGCTTTGTGAGAATAATATTTTTCTTATTACTATCGAGCATACATTCATAATTTATACAACTAAAAGAAAAACATCAATCAGGTTCTAAAACATTTTAGAACAATGTTATTCTGCAAAACCCTAATCTTGTTGGACTTGGACCTTTTCTTTCGTTGTTAACTACATCTAAATGTTATGGAATTGTGCCATTTCATAATTGATGGACAACAACATCCAAATGTAACCACAATATTGCATACAATTAAGTTAATACAAGAAGGGATTAATTGTATATGTGGTAATAAATTTATATTTGAGTCTCTTACAAAAAAACTATATATCTAGTTTTTAAACATGATTATTTTTTCAATGATCAAAAGAGAAAAAAAAAGTGCACAGAATTAAGTCACATTGAGCTTGCTAGTATTAGATAATCAAACTTTTGATTGGTTACTTTAAACAAATCCCACCTAGGAACCTTTTATAAAAAGAAAAAAATCAACTTTTTCGAGATAAAATGGCAAGTTTGGTAATCCGCGTAGAAAGTTTTCCATTCTACTCTTTCTAGTACAACTCTTTTACTTTAAAGTTTGTGCCACTTCCAATGTTCATGCCAATAAATTCTTAATGTGTGTAAAATAAAGTATAAATTGAAAGCTAGTTTGGTAAAGAGATATGAATGTTTACAGCACCCTACATATTACTTCCATTTTACTAACAATTTGCAAATAAAATATTAAAAAAAAGACATTCTTCCTTCGTCAATTTGGCAGTATTCAGACTATAATGTCTTTCCATTATAGTTATTTTATTTCTCCTTTTCATCCTTGTTGTAGCATAAACATTATTTTTAATTTGCGAACGTAAGTACAAAGTAAAAGTTCAAAATGTGAAGATATTTTTACGTTTGACATCAAATAAAAGTATATTTATAAAGAATTAATCAATTAATTAAAAAAATATTTGAATAAAAAATAGAAAGCACTAAATGAATAACCGCAACCACCCAATTTCTCATCATTGATAATGTGTACGACTTTGGTAAATATTTTGAGGTTAAGTGTTAGAGCACTATCATGAAACTTTTCATTGATCACTTCAAATGAAACCCACCCACCTATATGAACCTTTAGTAAAGCAGAAAGCTACGTTTTGGCGATAGCATGGCAAGTTTGGTAATCCAGATAAAAAAAAAAATCTAGATACCTCATAATGTTTAGATTAATACTAATCTTGATTGGTTGATACATATCTACTAACTAAAGATAATTTAAGAAGAAAAAACTTTGTATTGGATACTTCAAAATTGCCATATCCTTTCTACAATCATTATGAGGAAATAACCTATTATTTCATGTTTTGATGTGAGTTCTTATAGTTATATTTTATTGGTTGAGTATACACAACGACAAGAAATTGTATTTACTGTGAATTGTCATGACCCACTTGGTAATAAGGTAGTGCAAATATGATGATTTGTTTGGTTTGTCACCATTTGGTTATAATTTGGTAATGCAGATATGATGATTTGTTTCGTTTGTCACCATTTGCTTAATTTGGACACATAAAAATAATGTTTCTCTAACGATAGACACCACATAATACAATAATTATGGAATAAACTATTTTTAAATATTGGCATGATTATGTAAAGATGGAAGGATTTTGTTTTCATTGACTTTTCAATTTCATGTAATTTGTATTGAACTATTTAAAGAAGAGTAAGTACTTTTATATTTATATATTAATACATTTTTTTTCCTTTTTTATTGATCCAACGAAAAGTATTTTAACATGGTAATTAGGTGTTTTAGACTGAGCATTCAGAATACAGTGCTATAGACTGTAGTTAATCAATTCAATTTCTTTGAATTTCAGTTAAATATTCTTTGTAGTGTAGTTGAATTAACACTATTGTTTGATTAATAGTATATACAAATACAAACTTCATATTTAATCATAAAAATCAATAGTACAGGCATATTTTCTAGTATTTTTAATTCTTTCAAGCAATTTTCTGATAATTTCTAAATTCATAAATGTATTAGACTAGAATCTTTTGTTAGATTCTAAACATTTGAGGACTTGACTTGCACCCATGGTTTTTTAAAAAGCAAACGATTCTAGTTGGAAAACTAAATATGGAAGTTTATGTAGATATATCCCTACTTGACTTTTTCATGTCTTTTTTAGGCCAATTTTTATAGCTAATATTGCATTATTTGTAGTGGCATTGCCAAGTATAAAGCTATCCCAAAAGCCAAATGAAATCATCCAAGCAGGGTCATTCTTATTTATCCATACCTTGGCAATGACTTAATATAGCACATTATAGGCTGAGAGGGAAAAATTCCTCTAGATGCATAGGATAACCTACTTTGGGGGTCGAAACAAGTATTGTCGTAGAAGTGTGTGATCTCTCATGTCTTCGGTGTTTACTTTATTCACTGTGCTAAAGATATTTTCTCACACTATTCAAATATTATTTGAAAAAGAATGAGGATGGAAGCCTTGTTCCGAATACTTTAACTTGTATTTAGATTGAAAAGTTTATGCTATATATGAAATTTAAATATATTTTTACTTTAAATTATTTCACTTTTATATGTTGTGTTTAGTATTTAAATTGATTAAATACTTTTTTAAGAAATATTTAACAAATTTGAATCAAAATATATTGAAGACTTACATTGATAGATAAAGAATCTTGACAATTTTAATTAAAAAGTTACTGGTATCAACGTTGACTTAATTTTAATTAAAAAGTTACTGATATCAACATTGACTTATATTGTTTGAAAATAGTTTTATTAGTGCTGATAAAAATCTTGGCCGACATCACCGAAAAATATTATCATATTAATCGACAAAATTAATTATCTTTAATATAGAAATAGCTATGTTATTAAATAAAAATAACATCAACTAATTAACATTAATTAAAGGTAATATTAATTAATGTTAACCAAAATATTTGGATTTGATATCACATAAAGAAACTATCACTAGTGTTGATAAATAAAAGCCTTACTAACATCAGCTGCAAAATAATACTGATCTATTTTTGAAAAAAAAAAAAAAAAAAAAAAAAAAAAAAAAAAAAAAAAAAATAGAAAAATAAAAAGAAAAAAGGAGAGAAAAAAAAAGAAAAAAGAAAAGAAGAAAGAAAAAAAGATATTCTCAAAAGTTTATAAAAAG
>Ga0099825_1008166_pt1 | contig 12500 bp, 10 predicted proteins | sample SiratroredBW_FD_76838 | JGI IMG/M metagenome (GOLD analysis project Ga0099825, IMG submission 76838) | Root nodule microbial communities of legume samples collected from California, USA - Siratro red BW | ecosystem: Host-associated > Plants > Roots > Nodule | place: USA: California | collected...
ATCCCGTCTTTAATTTTTTCTATAAAAATATAAAAAAAATTTTTTAAACAACTCACAAAAAAAAAAAAAATTAATAAAAAATAAAAAATATTAAAAAAAAAAAAAAAAAAAAAAAAAAAAAAAAAAAACACTTAATATTATTAAGTAAACAAGATTATTCATTCAACACATTTAAAATAAGGGGAAAAATATCAAGTCTTCTAAAGTTTATTTTCTTCATAAATAAATATCATAAACTTTAATTTTATTTTAATCGATTCTTCATTCTTATCTAATTAAAAAATATACTATTTTTCGTGACAATAAATTAGTATATTAACTTCAAAACAAATACAATTTTTATTCGATAATAATCTTACAATTTTTAATTTAGACGAATAAATGTACACTAAACCATAAAAATAATTGTATGAAGTAGTAAATTTATGCAAAGATAAAACTATTGATTTTCACATAATTGCACATATTACAAATTTTAATTTTATAAAAATAAATGGTAAATAACATCAATATGATTTTAACTAAGTTACACTAAATGAAAATCTAATAACAATTTAAAGTGAAATATTAAAAAAATCACGGAAAAGTTAAACAATTTGGTATAAATAAACTATACATAATCTAAGTAATTTAAGAGAATTGTAAATGGAACTCTTAAATGGATAAACTACCAAAAACATTTCATTTACGGCAAGAAAATTTATTTTTAACGGGGGTTATATTTGACGTTTCTGGCAGTTTTAACCCATTAAATGTGTTATCCGCAGTTTGATTTTTTTTCAAGAAGAGCCATCATCGTTAATGAATTACTGGCGGTTTTTGCTAACTCCCGTAACTTCCGCGGTTTCAAACCCCTCATTTCGTGGAGTTTCAAACCCCCATTACTTCTAACAGTCTGAAACCGCCATTATTTCTGACAGTTTCAAACCCCCATTATTTTCGACAGTTTCTATTTAATTCATCTGTTTTGTTTATATCAGTTTAATTAATTTTATGAAACAACCTAATAATCATATAAAGTAAAAAATTTAAAAAATATTGATATTAAGAATAAATCACAAAGAGCAAAGACTTTGAAATATTTGTATTTATAATAGAAGTAACATTCATAAAAGCAAAAAAAAAAGCAAAGTCTACGACTTCAAAGTAAACTAATGTAAACTTCAAACTTTAAGGTTTATCATTCGTTCTAGTCCTAAAATTAGACATAATGAAAAAACTAAATAACATTTCAGTTATGATTCTTGATGTTCATCATTTACTTCTTTGTTAGGGACATTTCCTTGATCAAATACCTAATATATAAAAAATAATTATAATTAGTAACATTCAAATTACAATATAATATATATTAATTTAATCAAGATTTAAATATTACCGCGATGATACTTGAAACATAGCAAAATCATTAGGTAATCTCTAGGATAATTTTTCACCAAAAAAATCATCAATGTCTTCATTTCATTGACTTGTGATGTTAGTGTAGAAACCTATTAGAACACAAAATCAATGAAATTAGTTAAATTTGAATAATATCAAAACTTAAACATTCATATAGGAATAAAAATATTTGATAAAATGAAATGAATGGAAGAACAAGAAGTGAATGATCAATTAGCAGTGCATTCAAAAATTTCAATTTAGGTGTGATCAATGCCTTTGATTCAATTTTGCTAATTTGAGTAGTTGGTGTGTGTTCCAAATTGAAAAATGGCAAGCATTATCCCAACAACATGGACAATAACTGACATGTTTCTTTTGATAAGAAATTATAAGGAAGGAGCTGGAAATTTGATATGCAATTAATAAAGTAGGCACATGAATTTATTTGGTTTGCCATGGAAATGGAATTCACATGGATCATTCTATTACTGCTCTCTAAATCAGAGAGAAGAACCTATCAGTGATCAGAGACCAATATCGCAATACTTATAACATGTTCTTTATATACTTGTATTTCATGTCAGAGGATGATAAATTTTAACAATAAGGTATTTGTTTCTTTAAGAGATTAAAATTTCAATATAAATAGTTAAAACAAAAAGAGTTGTTAAATTCTAAAAAGAAGTGAATTATTGGTTTAGAAATTATTTTTTTATATGCATACTTTATAAACTTTTCTTCAACCAATTTTATATTCAGAATTTGGTTAAAACTTTCTCTACTAATTAAAAAGTAAAAAATAAAAATGATGAGAAAATGTGTTTTTTTAAAGGAAAAGGTAAAAGGGCTAAAATGAGTGTGAGGGACAAAATTTACGAGAGAAGAAAAAGTTGGAAAAAAAGGACAAGTGTAATGATTGAGAAAAGAAAAGAAAAATAGAAATATTGAACATATCAAAAGAAATTGAATGGTCAAAGTATAAGATATGAACGAATGAAAAATATATTTTTGTGGTTTTTTAAGTTTATTTTTAATATAATCCAATCTCAGCTATGAATGTGAACAATAAAAAATGAAAGTTATTTTTGTACTATAGCCACTCATTTTTCAATTTCAGTTTCCTGTTTAGAAACCGCTACCAAATAAATTAATTATAAACCTGATTTTGTAACTGTGTAGGAAGAAAAACTTGAACATGTCCCACTACATGAATAAGTATTGGAGCCAAATGCTTTAGATGGGTAAGGACCCAAACCTAAGCCCCTAACACGTCTACAATGTTCTTGACTTCCAAGAGCATAAGCTAGGGGGTCTTTACTTGATATTTTTTTTATATGAATGATGGTGTGGTTGATTCATATGCTTGAATTTTTCATTCAAAAAGTAGAAATAGAAACTAATTAAAATTACATTAAGTGTGGTGGACAATTATAGACTTTATTAGAATTGAACTTACACCAATTTCCCTTGCTTCATCACTCACAAATGCTCCATTAGCATGGTTATGTGTAACTATCCATACCTCTCCTCTATTAGCCTTCTCCTCTATTAGCCTTGTGGTCACACTCTTTCTCCTATAAAATAGAGGAAAAATTAAATGACACAATGTACATTAAACTAAAACATAAATTTCACATGAATATATCTATTGTTGTCATCATTTCATCTCTTTTCCTTGCAATGCTCTTAGATCCACCAACATGAACAATGGTTTGCTTTGTCTTGTTCTCTTTATTTTTTAGGGCATTGTCCTATTCATCAACATATAAAAACAATAAATATGAATGTAGATGATGGAAAAAGGTTTGAGTTATACCTTTGTTTTTGAATTTAAACGATAATCCACAAAAGAAGCTCATTGATCTCTATCTATTCCTTCTAGAGCCATTGCGATCAATTCATCTCTAGTACGTGTTCCATCATTCCTTTGTTGCCACAATTCTTATTTGTAGTTTCTCCATTTTATGTTCAATGATTTAAGGACATGATTTATATGAACATTATAATTGACATCAAATTTAGCCTTCAAAAAATAAAACAATCTAAGTTTGACAACAATTATAGCATAAGTACATTATAAATTTAAATTATACATTCTTGACCTGAATAGTGTTCTTAAGCATATTTTCTTTATAATCTTTAGGAATCTTCCTCCAACTAGAATAGATAAAAGGAATGCATTATAAGAGGTAAATGCTTTCATTATTCCATTGCACAACAATGCTTTCATTAGGGGGTAAATGCCAAATATAATTGGTTCTTAGCTGTTTTGTATTTCTCTTTCCTTGATCATCTGTGAGAGGTAACAATACCAAGCACAATCATTTATGGATTCCAAATTTGGCTAAGAAAAGAATTTAAACACATTTAGCTTACCAATGATGTTAACAAGCCATGCTCTTTTACAGACAATGGGCCTTTGTTCCTCTTCGTTTTCTTCCTCTTCATTTTTCTGAATATACATATGATGTAGCAACTATTGTTAGTGCAAGTACATGTCCAAATTGATGTGGTGGCTGAGAATCATATTGAGGTGTAAATAGAGGCTGAACATTGAATGTAGATGCAGAGTTGGCTTGACTAGTTGAAAATATCCTCCTTTTCAAGGTTCCTGAAATGATGTGAGAGGAATGAAATTAGTCAGTTTCATGATTAAGCATATATAGATTTTTCAAATAATAAACTAATCCACATTATTGTTCACTACATCAAAAATCATTTTGAAGACTTGTTATAGAAAACAATTTTAATGACGTTGTCATTTTAATCACGTAGGCTCCAATATATAAATTTGAACCCATTAACATTGTAGGCATTATATCGCTTTACGCAATCAATCAGACCCATAGCTATGAATTTTAAATCACCTGAATGGATACCAATTGATTCATTCCTTATCTAAAAAAGAAAAAATAAACAATCATATGAGGTGTAATATATATAACAATCAAATTTAATGGTATAAATATACATACATAACGTGAAAACCACTTTGGAAATTCCCTATGAACCCTCTTGACTATCACAGAGGATGATCATGTGCGACTTCTTAGTTGTCTTCGTAGAGTGTCTCTAAATTCCCAATGTGAAACATATAAGCTAATGTTAAAGAGAAAATCAGATATAAAAATAAACAAAAAGTTAAAGTCTGTTCATCCATGTATCCTTCTGCTATTGACCCTTTTGCTTGTGCTTTATTACGAACATAAGACTTTAATTTTCCTAGATACTTCTCAAAGGGATACATCCATCAATATTGGACGGGTGTTCCAAGCTTGGAATCTTCTACTAAATGCACAATTAAAAGAACCATGACTGTAAAAAAAGAAGGAAGAAATAACATCTCCATGTGACATAATGTGAGCATAACCTTACTTTGTACTTCGTCATGTTCATCCATTTTTAAAACTCTATTACATAGTTTTCTAAAAAACAAACACAAATCAATCAAAACAGAGAAAACTCCCTTAGGGAGCGTCTTTCTCATTGCCAAAGGTAAAAGTTGCTCCATCAAAACATGTGAGTCATGACTTTTCAATCCTCCAAGCTTACGTTGTTTGACATCAATGCATCCACTAATGTTACTAGAGTAACCATCTGGAACAATTATGTTATTCAAAGTTTTGAGAAAGATATCTTTATTTACATTTGACAATGTATATATTGCAGGGAGATATCTACCATTCTCATTAGGCCAAAGATCAGGTCTAATACCCAGAAGAAGTAAATCCTTTCTTGCTTTTAGATTGTCTTTGCATTTATTTGAATTATCATTCAACAATGTATACACCATACTATCACATACATTTTTTTCAATGTGCAAAACATCCAAATTATGAGGCAACAAGTTGTCTACCCGATAAGGAGGTTAAAAAAATATACTATTTTTTTTGCTCATTCTTCAAGTGTTGGTTCTTTCCTAAATTCACCATTAAGATTCTAAACTTGTTGTAAGACATCATATTTTGAGATTGGCAAAGGTGGATTTCTATTTTCTATAGTTCCATCAAATCTCATACGAGCCAGTCTAAATCTATGCTTTCGATCTAACCAACGTCGATGACTCATGAAACAAAATTTACCACCTTTAAGAAACTTCCTAGGAGTTGTGTCAAAATTACATCTCGAACATGCCAACCCAGTATGTGTGTTCCATCCTAATAAGGTTCCAAGACTTGCAAAATCACTAATAGTCCACAATATGGTTGTATGCATATCAAACACTTCATTTCCACATGCATCAAAAGTTTTGACACTAGTGTTCCATAACTCTTTCAACTCATGTATTAATGGTAGTAAATATACATCAATATTATTTCTTGGAGCTCGCTTTCCAGGAATGATCATGGAGAGAATGAATGAAGTTTGTTTCATAAACATCCAAGGAGGAAGGTTGTACGATATGAGTACAACTGGCCAAATACTATGACTAGTGCTTAAATTGCCATATAGATTAAACCCATTAGCCAAACCAAGTCACACATTTTGAGGGTCTAAGAAAAATATAGGTTGCTTACAAGTTAAATGTCTTCCATGCTTCAGAGTCTCTTGGATGCCTTAAGATGCCTTCATTTGTACTTCCTAATGCATGCCATTGCATATGCTCAGCTATTTTAGAAGACATAAACATCCTCTGTCAGCGTGGCTTTAAAAGAAAATATCTTAAAACCTTTGCTGGAATCTTTTTTCGTTTATTACTTGTAGCACAACCACTTTGCTGGAATCTAAATGTTTGACACTTCTTACAAAAATCTCTATCTGCATCTTCTCCTAAATACAACATGCAATCATTCAGCCAAGCATCAATTTTGGTGCAGTTAAGACCGATTGCTAATTGTTTTCTTCGCCTCATAGAATGAGTTTGGGAAATTTAGCACGTTCGAAGGCATTTGCTAACAACTCTAGTATCATGGACATTGCCTTATCACTTATTTTGCATAGACATTTGATGTGATACAACATGATCAAGAAAGAAAGTTTAGAATATTTATCACACCCTTCATATAAACTCTCTTGACCATCTTGCATTAACTCAACAAAATCTCCAACTTCATCCATAGTATGACTTGACTATGCATCCATTTATTTCCCTATCATCCACCATGTCATTGCTATGTTGATGATATCCAAATGCATCATTAACCATGTCACACATTGGATTATTAACAACAACTTTCATTATCTTCTTGTGGCATTACATGTGTTTCATTTGTCACGTTTAATCTTGTTCTCTCCCCGTGTAGGAGCCACACTTTATATCCAATTGGAAATGGTTTAAGAATCAAACACTCATACACTACCTCACGACACTGCCATTTGTTAAAGTTGCATTTCTGACATGGGCATATAATCTTCTCCCTCACCACTATTAGCAAAGGCAAAGTCCAAAAATTTATTAAAGCATTCCATATATTTAGGTGTATTTCTGCATGTTGATCCAAGATTTATCCTTTGGAACAAGGTCTGTTCAAGCCAAGATAATTGACACTTGAGTACTTGCATAACATAACTACTTAACATATTCGTCACATAGAAGTGCAAAATTATGATTACAAGAAAGGAAAAGCAAAATCAACAGTAAGCTAAAAGAAGAATAAATGTCTGACCTCAGGTAGCTTGGAAGCGAATTACTTTATATAATCCCACCCAATATTCTTAAAAATATTGTCTAAGAGATCAAGTGATGGTAGCTTTTGATCACTAGGAATCTGGAAATTCATTAACCCAACTTAAGAAAGAAAACCTTTATTAGTATAACAAAAAGATTAATAAAAAAAGAATGAGAAAAATAATTTCATTGACAGATAATTGGACATTAACAAATAAATGTATAATGAGCGCTAACAATTCATAAGTGTATAATGAGCATTAACAATTCATAAGTTAAGGTTCCACACACACAAATGGAATTATTAGTTATTATGGATGAGAAATTAATGTCATTCTGACATCTTTAGTTTTTTCACCAAATGCTTTTAATGTTTCCCTTCATAATTTTGTGCAATTATCATTGTAGACAAGATATTTCATTCAAATTATGAACTTTTCAAACTCTTCATAGTCCACTCTTTCAAATCATGAGTTTGCAACATGAACCATTTAATTTATGAATAAACACAGTATGAAAGTCTTGCACATAGTATGAATCAGTTTAATCAGTCAAAAAGAAGGGAAAGAAGAGAAGCATGAAGAGTCAAAGTGGATGTTTGAAAACTTCCAATTTCCAAATAACATATTAAATGCATTTTCATCTCTTGTTGTTCCATTTCATGTTTCAACTGTGGTTCCTTTTCATGTCTCAATTTTAGAAATTATTCATTCTTTCTAAATTTTTTTATTTCAATAACAAAATTATTATCTTTTTTTTCTATTATATTGGATAGAGAAAGGAATTAAAATAATACAAAAGTTGTATAACTTTCTAAATTCTTGAAAAATAACCCCCCCTCTCTCTCTATATATATATATATAAGTAACGGTAGAAAATCAAAGTGTGAATTTGATGGAATTTACATAAATTTTCCAATAAACATTTATTGAAAATGTAACTAATAAGTTTCAACCACATCTAACCTAGAGATGAAAGAATTGAAGGAACGGACAAAATGAGTTAGAAATCGTAGGTTTAGAATTAGGTCAGCTACACAAACATCAACTACTGCTAAGAAAATTGAAAAGAGAAATTGTTGAGATCATATAGAGTGAACTGAACTAAGTGAAGTATCCTGATAAAATTACTGAAATATTTTTCTTTTTTTGGAATGTTATATATCACCCCACAACTTATCCCTGCTCTTTCTCTCGTGTCAATTGGTTTATACAATCGAGCCAAACATGTCGTGGCCATAGCAAGACAATAGACCATATACCATTCTGAATTGTAATTATTTAAGCATGATACCAAATCATTGCTGAATATTTAATAATCCAAATTCCATCAGTATTAGGAATTCAATGGATTAAAATATCAAATAACGACATCAAATACAGAAGTTTATAAAACTGCACAAAACAGGCCATAGCCTTGGACAAACTACTATGTAAATTAATAAAGAGAATAAGTATTTAATTAAGATACAAAATGCAGTACAGAGAATAGTCAACAACAATATATTTAAGCAGACCAAACAAATTCCACAAGTTACAGAGGTAGAAAGAAAGAAACACACCGCTCCTCACTGCTCGTCCTCGCTCCTCCCTGCACCGTTTCGGACCGCTCCTCCGCACGCCGTTTAGCACTGCTCCTTCCTGCACCGCTCCTCCCCGCACCGTTTCCTACCGCACAGTTTCGCTGCGTCATGCCGCACCACACTACATTGTGCCATATTGCTCCTCCCCAATTCTAGAAAGTTCAGATGATTGGGAAAAAGAGAATGGATGATTGGAGTAAAGAAGATTTGAGATTTTCTAGCTTTAGGTTAGCTTAAGAAATAAGAGAAGGGGGAAATGAAAGAGGGAAACCTAATAAAAGAGGGAACAATTGTAATGAAAGAGAGAGATTTTTAAAATATGATGAAAAATATTTTAAAAGTTTTTAAAAAACTTAGATAGGCATAGGGGTTAAGGAAACCCCTGGAATGTATTTATTATTGGAGGTTATTATAACCCTCTCTAATAAATTTCCATTAAAATTAAACTTTTTTTGTAACGATCATTCATATTTTTAATGTAGAATTTGAGTATTTTATACCCAATTTTTCATAACAAGAATCTTTTATTATAAACAGTTGTTGACAATTACTTTTACACTATTGATTAGATATAGCATGCACATTAAGATGCGTTTTTTTTCTCTATTAGTGTAGTTTTTGTAAGTAATATCCAAAATGGACAAAAGTTATTTTTATATACCATTGGCAACTAAATCTTGAAATTGTACATTTGCAAATACGATTTCAATTAAAAATTAATTGAAATTAGTTGAGAAATCGCCAACCACGTGGTCGTCTTCGTTCAAGCTTTGCCTTGTCACTGTTGGCAGTTATTTTACAGACCTTGCACGGTGCTTTGACACTGTGGAGATGTGTTTTTTTTTTTCGGAACTTTCACATGGTGCCCTGCAAAGATTCCTAACACATTTACACATCATAGGGGTGTGGTGATGAATAGTTCTGTGTAGAAGAGGTGAAATTGAATTTAAAGGCACCAGTTCTACATCTTTGAACCGTGTCATTCGCATTCATTCACTCTTGTCCTTCGTTGATTCTTGATAGCCAGTGCAGTCTGAATCTTTCACTTCAAATATAGCTTTGTTAGGAGGTGTAAGGCTATGTTACAGAACTTCAAGTGTAGGGTGCAGTTCATTGAGGTAAGCATTCAAATACCATGTATACTGCAATTGTTAATTTCAAAATTCATGGCTCTTCATTGCTTGTACTACATAGTGTTTACGTTGGTGGGTAATCTGTGCCATTCAATTTTATTTATATTAGACCTATATTTTTCAATTTTGGTGCCTCTTCATTACCTGCACTGCACGAAAATAACCATCTCTTCATTTGTGCATGCCCTATAACTATTTTATTAATATTTTAATTAAAATTTATTATGTTATTTTAATTGAAAAAGTCGTGGCACAATTTCAATTACACAACATGGCCATTTTGATAATAAAAAAAAAACTGCCCATTTTGAACATTTTTCGCAAAAAGTGCACTAGTTTGAAAAATTAACCTTACGATGACAACTGTCCACTTATAGCATATGCACAATAGAGACATGACTTGTTACTACCTTGCCACAATCTTCCCTAGCCTCTTACCTGCATATAACTATCTTCTAATTCAGACAAGAGAGAGGGAATAAAACGATAATACTTTTGATAAATATAGCAAGTGTTGTATAATCTCCATGTAACAACGTCACCATGAATTAATCAAGAAGAATAATAGAGAAATCAATGTCGTGGGATGTAACCACCTATTTCTTCTCATTTCGTGTATAGCTATAGTGAACAGGATATGTGAAAAATTTTTCAATGTTAGAAACATGTCTATGAGGTGTTTATACCAAGAAGATTGAATAGAAGGGGGCAGAGCTATGCTTTTGTAAGATTTTGTGATGTAAGAAATCCAAGGAGGTTGGAAAAAGAACTTGATGCTATTATCATTGGTAATGTCAAGATATATTTCAATTTACCAAGGTATAAAAAGGAGACAAACATAACATGGGAAGACATATAGAAGTTGAGAACAAAAGACAACAACAAAAGTAAGGAGATAAAAAACAAAGTAAAAACGGTATGGAGAGCTAAAGCTAGATATCAACCTAAAAATTAGACCACAAGTGAAAACAAACATGGTACAGGTAAGGGTATTGACTGGTGGGGGTCAACCATATAGAAGTGTGGATTCCCTACAAATGGTTATGATGAGAGAAGGTCTGCTATCAATAATAATACGCTTCCTAGGTTATAATATGGTACTGCTTACAGGCCAAGACAGGATCGATGCTACTAAGTTGGTAACAGAGAATAGGAAACTGTTGGAGGAAAATTTTTAAATCTATGGTCCCATGGTCCGAGAGTCAAATCACAGGTAATAAACTTGTTTGGGTAAGGTGCAAAGGATTACGTTGTCATTATGGACAGAGGAATGCTTCAACAAAATCGTGGCCACGCAAGAAACCCTTACCGCAATTGATAAAGCTACAACTTTATGGGAACGATTAGAGTTTGCAAGGATTCAAGTCATATTATCGATTGGATTGAAGGTAGAAAGTTCAAAGGATATCAAGATAAACAAAAGGTTGTAAAGAGTTGCTTTAAAAGAAGAAACATCAGAGATAGAGCATGATTAATTTCGAAGGTGGTTTAACAATACCAAATCGGACTCAACTTCATCAATAGACACAATAGTCAGGACAACCTCTTATCTAGCAAAAAGGTATGGGATGATATGGAAGATACAAGGAGTGCAAGTGGAGGAAACAACACAAGAATCGTCCGAAAACCCTAAACATGCATGTTAGAAAACCCCAAAAGTCGATGGGTCACTGCATAAGGTGGATAATCGAAGGTGCGACCAAAGCTCACTTAACCAAAAAGCTAGCACCATTAAGGCAAAGATTAGTCTTGTAGAAAGTGTCACAGAAGCCCCTAGTGTTCCTTGCACAAAAATGCCAAAGTCCAACTGGTAATATGGAATAGCCAACTACTATCCAATAGCTCAAAAGCAGGTCCAAGCCCGTCAAGAGTGTTGGCCTATCTAACAAATGATGAATTCTTCCTCCACCCCCGTACCCTCTTCCTGCACCTCCATACTTACTGTTAAAAGATAATTATGCCCTTAAATAAAAAGTACAAAGACAAGATACCCTCCACCTCCTTCACCCTTATATCCGGTTCTCACTTTCATTGTAACCCTAATCCGATTCATTATTCTCACCGTCGGAAGCTTTCGGTGTCACTCGTGTCTTCATCCGATTCACTCCATAACATCCTTTTGAGCCTCTAGCACGCACGGATCTGCAATTGCATAGCTGGTGCGAGGAAGAAGAAGCCCATCTGGTTCACAACTTGTCTGTTTCGTTCCTTACTCCCAAATCTTCAATTAAACCTTCAAAGAAGTCATAGGTAAGTAATTTTTTATGTTTATTGGTAATTAGTAAGTGGTATTTGTCAACGCCCGATTTTGTCTGGGTAATCTTTTAAATTAAAGCATAATGATAAAAATGAATAATAACATAAAAATATATTTATCAGTTTAAGTTTTCTTGGAAAAGAAAATAATAAAAATAAAAGAAAAATTACAAAAAATTGAATTTTTTCACTAAAAAAAAGGAAAAGGTGGTGATTTTAAAAAAATATAAAATAAATAAAATAAATAATTAATAATGAAAAAAACGAAAATAACAAGAAAATAACAAAAATATCTAAATTAAAACAACAGAATCTGAAAATTTTAAAAAAATAAATAAATAAATAATAATAATAAAAACAAATATAACAATAAAAATAACTGCTTCCAAACTTGATTTGCAAGATTTAAAAAAATAAAAAATAAAAAAGGTTTTGCTTAAATAAATTTTATAAAAGTAAAAAAGTGGAGTAGTTTAGATTTCTTTTTCATCCGTTAATGTTTTTTTAAATAATAAAAATAAAATAATAAAACAAACAA
>Ga0099825_1008167_pt1 | contig 12500 bp, 9 predicted proteins | sample SiratroredBW_FD_76838 | JGI IMG/M metagenome (GOLD analysis project Ga0099825, IMG submission 76838) | Root nodule microbial communities of legume samples collected from California, USA - Siratro red BW | ecosystem: Host-associated > Plants > Roots > Nodule | place: USA: California | collected...
CAATTAAATTGGATGCAAAAACAATAAATTGGAATTGGACAGCAGTTCTGTTAACCCAGAAAACAATTAAGTAAAACTAAAAACAATATAAGAATACAATTTAGAATATTTCAGATACAATCAGATAAATAGTAAAAGCAGTTAACTGGAAAACACTCACAACAATACAAACTAGAATTGATGTATCAACCAAAAAGAATAGTATGCTTGACTCTTTTTGATACAACTCAGTTCACACGCATGTTTTGGGATGATTAATGCATTTTATTTTTGAATAGCCTTTATCCAAATAAGCATACCTTTGCATTATTTCCTTTGATTACCCTTGTCGAGCCTACATTCCCTTTTTTGTTTTGAAGCTCATTATAAGCCTTAAGTGAAAAATAATGATCACCCTAACCTTAGGAAATTTTGGAGCTTTGGAATTGTTTTGGAAATAAGTTCTTAAATAAGTGTGGAGGGGTGTGTGTGCTTAATTGGATGATGTTTCTGGCTAATTGGTTTAGGGTTTTTATATTGTTTATTCATATATATTGTTTTTATTTTCGTCAAAAAAAAAAAGAGAAAAAAAGTCAAAAAAAAATTGTTGAGGCAAAAGTAGATGATTGATTTTAGAGGTTTATTAGAGGTTTCTGGGTTTACTTCTTATGCTTATTATTGACTTATTCCCCATTGCTCCTCTAGTTCCTCTGGTTTTACCTAGTTATTCCATAATTTATTCCCTACCTTGTCCTTATCCCCATTATAACCCTAAAAAACCCTATGATCTTTATGTGTATGCGCATTGGGTGTTTATTTTAGAGGCTTGTCAAGCTAATTGTTGCTTGTTTTTCATTAGTGCCTTGAGAATATATATATACAGTAACCTAGACACTTGAGAGATACATTAATATAGTGCACCTTGTGAGATTCTGTTGCTTTTGATTCACCTCTTTAGCTAATTGATTTTCTTGCTATGCTTTGAATTTCTCAGACGATGTTCGTAAGTATCTTGCCTCTTCGCCTCTTTGTGTGTTAGATGTTATCTATTCCTTTCTTTTCTAGGATTCATTGAGGAGATGTAACGCCATCCATTTTTTGTTTGTTTCTATTTCTGTTTCTTTTTGTTGTGTCACTGTTTTTATTGGTTTTGGATTTATTCATTGCTCTGTATCTTGATTTGCCCTAGAGTGCAAAAGTCTAAGTGTGGGGGAATTTGATGAGTCATTATTTTCCCTTATTTAACTTGTCTTTCTGTATCTATTTTGATTAGTGATTTGTGCTTAACTGCCTATTATTTTCTCAATTTTACTATTTGGGCTTCATTTACCATAAATTCGTAATTTTAAATTAATTCAGATTTTTTGAGCTAATTTTTTTTACTATTTTTGGGGCAACTTTGGAATTTTATTGGGCATGAAAATTAATTCTAGAATTGAAGAGGAGCTGCCACATCACCACTAGATCCATATCAGATTTTATTTTTAGTTTTCATTTTCAATTTTTATTTTCAACTTATAGTCGTTGTGCCAGAATTGAAAAACAGGGGCCCATTAGGTTTAGTGTGGAGCACTGACTTAGGTCTAGCCGCCTATGAGAGGGGAGAGGGCAAACACGTAAGGAGCCAGTTCTTTATTCTCGAATTTTAGGAGATTCTAGTTGGGTTCTCTCTGGAAAAACTAGTTCTGTATTTCTTTTCTTTACAAATACGTTTTGTTTTCATTTTCAATTCAATTTTTTTCCTGTTTCAATTCCGTTTTGCATTTAATCTTCGTTTGCTTCTTTCGAATTTAATGAAAGGTTAATATATAAGGTTATCCTTTTGATTTAGATTGCAATGAAGCTTTAAGGTTGTTGTTGTGTTGTTTTTGCTCTCCTTGTCTCTTAACTCTTCATCATTTTATTTTCGTGATTAATGCTTTTACTATTTCATGCTTAATGTTTCAGTTAATATGAAATTTGTGTCTCTGTTCATGCTTAATGGAATGAGTCACGGGTTGCTGCGATGGAATGAATGATGGATGTGAATGCTTAATTTACATAAGGAAAACTTGTGTTAATTATCTCTTAGTTAATTAATTGGGTTGGAATTAGGATTCAGTAAGTTGAGCATGAATTTATGTATCCTGTGATAAGCGGACAAGAGGGTAATCTAATTCGGTTAAGGACTTCTAATTCGGTTGTTGGTTTTTATTTTATTGAAATTATTTCACAACCTCCCTCTATGTGTTTAATCTTTCGACAGAAAACTAGGTCATTGGGAGATGACCTAGGAATCACTTTCTACTACTGCATTTACTTGACTGGATACGACTTTGATCACTTTCCCCACATGAAACCAGCTCTTATAGAATCCATTTTTTGATTCATAGACCACCTGTTCCTTTTCTTTGGTTTTCATAGTTTCCCATATTAAACTATGGTGGCAACTCCATCTCATTTTTCATCCCTTTCCATTTTTTCAGATCGTCGTTTGTCCGTCATCAACGAGGTCGCGACACAATGTATTAAATCTGGTGCAAAATAAATTGTGTTACTGTGCATATTTTTATTTTAAAATTAATATATTAGAGAATGTATAAACAAATGTATTTAGTGTTATATAAATTAAAATGTCACTTTAAGTTTACATCTGAATAATATTTATTTCATTTTCTCACAAATAATTAGTTTAATTAAAAATTGATACATGTTATTTGAGATATGTTACTTTAACTTTAACCGTTTAATTTGACTTTGACAACTTACTCTAACTTTGACATTCTAATCCTACACAATTTAATTTTTTATCCAAATATTATTAAACAAATAATTAAAACATAAACTTGATTTTGTTATCATCAAAACATAACATCAGAAACCATGTAATGAATGAGATCGTCTAATACATGAAACCAATGAGACCATCTAATGACTAAATACTTTAAGCTACTGAATTAGTACCTAAAAACATTTTAGATCAATTAGAATTTGATAAAGATAAGAAACCAATTTGAATCTAATTAATAGAGTTTCTAAAAATGCCTAATTTCATAATGTTAACCATACCTACGAGGACTTGATTTGAACAAATTTGAATTGTTTATTCATGAAATTAATCACTGATCAAATTTACTTAATTTGATAATCAATCAATCAATTTATCAATTAGACTCAATTGACAGAGTTTCCAACTTTTCCCCAAATCAATTTCCTTAAGAACCCTAATATGGAAAGTTTTCAAATTAATTTCAAAAATGTATTTGTATTCATTAATTGACTAAGACAAACATATTCACTGATCAATACAAAATCATATTGCATTTCAATTTTAGAAACAAAGAGAATTACATCAGATTGAGCCATTCTTGGTTTAGACAAACACTATATTCGTGCATTTTAGGTTTAATTCAATTAAATATTTGTTTTTCTTTTAATTATGTTTGAAAAATAATTAATTAAGGTTAAACAAAACTAGTCTAGTGGAAAAATGAATCAAGATGAGGCAAAAATTTATCTAGTTTTGAATAGATCGTCTAGTGTGAAGTGCTCGAACTGTTTAATGCCTTGTACTATCTAGTGCTTTGGTTGACTCTTTATTGCTTTGTTTGATCGTCTTATGGTCCCTTGACTTTCTATGGTCACCTTTGACTAGTTTAGGGTTGACTTTGATCGTTTAACCCTTAGATTGTTTGATCTAGTGAGCACTTTGAGATCGTCTAGTGCTCTAAAATACCTCATTCAATACCTATGTTCTTGATGCTTAAATCATTGTATACATTGTTGTTCATGACATAGAGATAATCAATTCCAAACATACACTTGGAGTATTTGATATCAGCAAAACCATGCTAGATGATTTGGTCATCTAAAGGGATACTTTCACCGTGTAATACACTACTTAGACCGTCTAATACTATTAGACCATCTAATGGTTCAACAGTTGACTCAATTCGGCCTAATGCTACTCCCTCAAAAAATATAAGTCTTTATCAAACTTATTTTGTATACCAGTTATTGCATTATGGAGATTCTCTGCGTTATTTTGACAAAAACCTCTATTTGTACTCTCAGGGCTTCGTCATTTTATGGATTCATCTTCGGTGATGACACGACAATTCTGCGTTTTGTAAGCACCATAAGACTTATGGTCTAGGAATGGTTTTACTCGGATCAAACGGTAGGCATGAAATGTTTTTACCAAAAAAGAATGTAGATCTCTCGAGGTGAAGAAAGGTGGTTTGTTAGCCAACCGTGTTGTGACTTCAAGATATCATCGTCAAGGTTGTTGAAGATCATGAGGGAAGATCCACTTGCAAAAAAATTCTCCAACACTCAAGTCAATAAGAACAAAAAAATTGTAAGCATGTGAGCATGAGAATTTAGTGAATATTCTGGATGAGATTGATTTGTATTTATAAGCCTTTTTGGGTTTGAGCTGAGGTTTTCAGTAGATATTTAAAGTAAATGAGAGATATGGTTGATTATTAAATATATATTTATCACTCAATCAATTATCACTATATCAATATCCAAGTCATTACAATTACATCTATTTTAATTAGATTACATCCATTTTAATTGGACTACATCCAACTTGATGGGATTACACTCAATTTAATTTGATTTTATATTATTATTATTATTATTATTATTATTATTATTATTATTATTATTATTATTATTATAATTTTTATTATTATATATCTTAAATACATTTATATCGTTTTCATCATTGTTCCTTTTATAAATATATTATTATGTTATTATAATTCACTATTTTAGTGTGAATTTGTCACTTAAAGACAACTATCATATTCTAATAAAATTTAAAACTAACTCATATATATTACATGTATTTTTAAATACTTCATTAACTAAATAAAAAATTTATATTAACTTTAAGTATCACTTTTAATTTATCTTACAAACTCATGTTAAAACACAAAAACAAATCTTTATCTATTTATATTACATTCATAGGTTAAGCATATATTAAATTTAATATATTTTTACGTATACATATGTTTTTGCTTAAAATAAAAGAGCACAAATAGTTTACTCAACACACCATCTATAAATATTATTGTTCTTCCCATATCCCATTTAATTGTCATCCTCCAAGTAAATCTACAACTAATTCATGTACATCTCATTCGTACTTTAATTACTTTATTAATTAAATTAAAAATATATATTAAACTTAATTATCACTTCTCAATTATATTAAAATCAAATAACAAATACACTAGTAGAAAAAAGGCCTTCATCGTCGGTTCTGAGAGGCCTTTGTCGTCGGTTTTCGAACCGATGTTAACCCAGGAGACGTTGAATCAGACGTCGGTTAAACAATCGACGTCATGTAGTTCCCCACCACGTCGGTTAAGACCAGATAACCGACGTGGTGATTTTGCTGGAAATTAAAAATAGAAGAAGCACCATATCAGTTTTAGCACCAAACCGACGTGGTGCTTCTTCTGTTCTTAATTTTAAGATACACCACCACGTCAGTTTTGACCATAACCGACGTGGTGATTCGATCACAATGACGGTTTTAGCCATAACCGACATTGTGCTTGTGTTTTTTTAAAATATACAAAATAAATAAGCTACTAACCTCCTTGCATCAATTTCAGAAACTAGCCAAATTCATTTCAATACACAAAATGATATACAATTGTAGTTCTTAGTTAGTATATACACTAATTTACACTAAAATCTACTTATAATACAATAATAACTACTTCTAATCTACACTAGGATTGACTCCTAACTTTGAGAAAGTACTTTGCCTATTCTTTTTGAATTTCTTCTATATCATTCTTGTCCAATGACTCTATATTTTGAAAAACCTGAAATAAATACAAAGTTTAACCTTAGAACTTTAAAATTAACAAACATTTGACATATTTACAAACTCATAAGAGAAAAACTTACATGCTCCCAAGAATCCATGATCCCAGCTCTTGCTATGGTTCTCATCCAGTGCATAATGTAATATCCACATTCCCAACTTCCTTGTTGCTTATTGCACTTTCATTAAAGTTTCAATCGTCAAAAATTTGAATAATGCTAATTTTAATAAAGTTAATTACATTTAGAGTTAAATACCTTAGTCTGTATCTATTGGAGGTTTTGGGTTATGGATGAAGATCTCCCGCAAAGAACCTTACACACATTCATTGCACTAAAATCCAAATTTTTTTAGTAAATTGCTTATTTATACATAAAATAGATATATAATACTTAAAGTTAATTAAATGATACCTTTGTACAATTTGTTTCAAATCGTTTTGTGGCTTCTTATGCAACGAACGAAACCAAACAATTGTGTTATTCGCTAGACACACAAGCATCAGCTGCCAATGAGACCTAAAATAAGAAAATGTATTAATAATGTAATATATTCAACATTACTTAAGATTAAAATATAAAGATTTGAAACTTACTGATGGATAATTGGGGCAAAGTAAATTCTCTTCCTCGATTCTGAAATCCAGTTTTGTATATAGGTCTTAGTGTCAATCATTTTATTTCCAGGCCTTTATAAACATTGTGGTTCAAAAAATCCATAAATATCAAGATTTTCTGTGTTATAAACTAAATCATTTATATACCTGCATTGTGAAAATCAATGTTAGTAATAGGATAAGTTGATGAAATAAATAATTAGCAAACATGTAGAAACGTATACTTACATCATCCAAAACTGAACTATATTAATGTTTAACAGCTGGGAACCACCAACTAGTTCCCAGATGTCTTGCATCAGTATATATAGTGGGACACCTTCAATCCTAAAGATAGATGCTTTCCAAGGAATTTGAGCTGGATTATTAAAATACTCGTTGAGTATACGAGTCAACTCTTGAAGTGGATTCACTTCTGACTCAGCTGGTGGAGACCTAGGACTTAAATCATGAGCTGGTGATTTCCCTTTACTCCATTGGTCCTGTAACACAAACAAAATGTATTAATTAACATTAACTGTGAATTTAAATAAGATTAAGGCAAATCGCACTACCTGAGTCCTTTTAGAAATGGCCTATAGTAGATGTGTAGGCCACGCAATAAATGTACCAAGGGCCTCTCCCACAAGTCTAAACTCTGATGTGGGCATAGGCACCTTGGCGTCTGCCTGTCTAACTTCTTCGACGACCAATCTACCAAAATCATCTGCAAGTGGTACTGTATGGAGTGTCGAAGATGTGGGAAACACTCTCCCAATCGCCACCAATCGAGGAGGATCTCCAAGAAATAATTTACACCGATATGCGGTATCAGTGTTGGTGTCCTCCTCCTCCTCCTCGTCTGATGCAGCACAACTCCCCTTTGTGCTAGCTCTCCCACGTGTAGGTACTACTACACGTGGGAAGTATTTCATGCAAAAATTCAAGTAATTTAGTAAAACTTCTATCAGTCCATTCATTTCTTGCCTTCATATTAAATAAACATAATACTGCTGACAAACGTGTGAAACTTGAACAATCGGAATACAATTGTGTTAGTGAATCATCTTTCAAAGAATCAAACACATGGGCTTGGTGGACACTCTCTCCTCCAATATCACGAATCATGTCATCTATGCAATCTTCAGAATATAAATTAGAATGTTCACATTGATTTTGCTCAAATGCATATAGTAAGTCTAGAACTTCACCATGCCAAGTCTACGTTGTATAGTTCTTCAAGAAACTATCACAAAGAACATGCTCTCTTATCAACTCAATATCTAGTCTTTTTAAATTCACACACTTCACACATGGACAGTAATATCTTTCATTTATTGTTGCTCCATTCCGTTTAGCAAATTCTAAAAATTCTTCAACACCTTTCTCATACACATCACTGATCCGATTAGCATTTATCCAACTTCGATCCATCACTACATTTAGTGAAAGATTTTCATACTGATTACTTTATGTCCAAATAAACTAAAACATTGTCGGGGGTCGAACATCCCCGGACTCAACCCAAATGCCTTTCTTATTTATCAAACTATACACAAATACCATTTCAATACAAACAAGCATTTCAAACTTACAAGCATTCTAATATGTATTCTAATATTCAAGAATGCTAAAAAAAATACAAATTGTCGGGGATCGAACATCCCCGGACTCAACCCAAATGCGTTTGTTATATATCAAACTACAAACAAATAGCATTTTAATAAACACAAGCATTCCAATCAACAAGCATTTCAATATTCAACAATGATCAAATAAAATACAAAATAATGGTTCAATACATACCTCTTGTAGAGCAGTGGTGCAGCGGCGGTGGCTTTACAAAGTGATTATCTCCAAAAGGCAAATGCAGCGAAACAAACACTTGCAAAACAATCAAAACCAAACAAATAGTCCATAAAAAATCTAAACTAGTGAAATGAAACAAAAAGAATGGAGAAATGAAGCTTATAGCGCAATGTCTACCTCAAACGAAGCTTCAACGAGAATGGCACCGTTCAAAGCAACCAACCAACTGTAATGAAGGAGGAAACCACAAATGGAAGTGAAGGAAGAAGAATGGAGGTCGAAAATGGTGAACAAAGGCTCGGAACAGTGAAGGAAGGAGGGCGTGTAATGGGAGAAAGAAGAAAAAGTAAAGGAGAAAACGCATGCTGGGAGAATAAAGAAGAAGCATAACGTCGGTTAAGAGGGGGTAACCAACATTATGCTCACTGACATCGGTTGGGAGAGGCCAACCCATGTCATGCAAACCCTAAATTTACCCAAATCCAGCCCCAATTCACCCTAAATTTGTTCGCTGCACACATAACGTTGGTTACTGGGCTAAAACTGACGTCATGCAACCTCCACATAACGTCGGTTGGCCTCTCCCAACCGACGTTATGCATTCATCGCAAAAAAAATTAAAATTTAAAATTTTAATTTTTATCGTGTTTTCGAGAACGGTTGTAAGTGGTAACCGGCGTCATGTATGTATACCAACATCGGTTTATTAAAAACCGACATCATAATGTTCATTTATTTACAAAAGTACACCGCATTTTTGACAAAGTCGATTTTTTGGTTTAACGAACTTTGTATTGATGAGGTAGAAGCCTTTTTTTCTACTAGTGATATTTACTCATTCATATTAAACACAAATATTTTAAAACTTAAGCTTGTATTACACTCACTTACAAATTTATCTCATACCCTTATACCGAACTAAAAAGACAATATTTTACAAAAAATTTCCTTAAAAGCCTAAAATATGATTTTAAAATCTGATTTCTCTTTTAATTTATTTTTCTTTAAAAAGAAAGTGAAGTCTGATAGAAATCCCAATTTCTCGAATCCATAGAAATTGAATACCTATCACACACATTACTCAATTAATTAAGCTAAACCATCCTGAATAGTTAACTGGTAGCAATCTTCATTGTGGTAATAAATGCAAATATTAATTTTAAAAATAAAATAATAAATAATAATTATAAGTTTTGTATTTGAGCTTAAAAGAGTAAAAAGTGAAATACTTGATTTTATTAATGATTTTTTTTTGTTATTTCTCTCTATTCACGTTTAAAAGATAAATTATTTTACCACTTTACTCTAGAATCGTATGTGTAAATAATAATTTAACCTGTTTTAACACGTTAATTGTTAAAATAACAAATAATACATAAAAGACGTCGATCACCGAATTCAAGCTGAAACTTGCTATCCCACGTGAAACCAAATTTTATCTCTTTAATTAAAAAAAAAAATGTCTAACAACCATTTCGGTTCATGCAAAAGTGATACTTTATCTTTTTATTTAAAAATTAAATAATATACTTGTCAAAAACACACCATAAATGTTTGTACGAACTCAATAAAAAATATGAACAAAAGTACGTGCTTTCACACGTAATAAATGTTTTCATGGGTACAAATATGAAAATGATCCTTTTTCCGAGTATTTTTTTATTCCTCCCTTTCTCACCTCTGTCCTGCATTTCTTTCGTCACTATAAACAAGAACGAATCTAAGATTTAAATAATGAAATTGTTTAAGTTTTTATAATCACAAGATCAGGGTTCCCACTGAAAATAATGACATTAAAACGGATTAATAAAATTTAATGTAGTACTAATGCATTAAATGTCACATTAGATGTAGGACTAATTACTTTTCATTTTCAGGTATCATGATTTTATTACTAATTCTTATCTAATTATTTTATTTGCAATTTATTCGTTGTTTTCACAATACTTTTTTTTTTATCTTCAATTAAATATATTTTAAGAAAACAAATATTTGTTCTTGGGTCCAGCATCATCTTAACCAAAATTTGAGAGCTATAGGGATATCTTTAAAAGGCTCTTTGTCTTGTACCGGTAAAATTTGAAATTGTGAGGTAGGTGAATTTTGTTGTACGTGCCACCACGACATAAGATAAGATTGCACTTTTGATGCAGACAGAACAAAGTTTCTATGTAGTGGGAAAGTGAGACATATAAATTTACGATGATTTGTCTTTTTAGTAAGTGAAGCAGTCTACAGATAATCCAAGTATGTCACGTAATCACTAGCCTTGGTTGATGAGTTAAGTATGAAGACTTAATATCGTTTCATTTTTCTTTTCAAAATTTGACTTCCAAACCAAATGTGATAACTAAGATCTTGGTACCAACCATTTCCGTTCATGCAAATACTATTTTACTGTTAATTTTATTTTTTTTTAAAACGATGAATAAAAGTTTAACTAGTTTTTTAAGGATTATTCTAAATCTTCCCCAATTTATCATAAAAATCTCAGGGTATTATTATTGTTTCTCTAGGAAAGGAAATTCTCTGTCCTCCCTTGTAATTATATTCGGATTATATTAAATTATACGCATATCTTTTCTGGTTTTAAAGTAAAAATTCAGTCGTCTTATATTTTTAATAATATAAAATTCACATAATTTAGTCTTAAAATAAAAATTTATCTTTCTAAAATTTATTTTATTAAAAATTAAATAATATGCGTGTATAATTCATGAAATATATACTCATGACCATATCAAAGTGAAATGATAAATATAAAATTAAAAATAATGAAAAGAATCTTAATGACAATATAAAATAATATCAAATTAAAGATATACTAAATTGAGTATTCTTAGTTATCATATATATAATTGTTGAAATATTCACAAACATTTAGCACGAATTTTTTTTGGTTTTATTTAAATAAAGAGAAGTATTAAAAACATGATTAAATTATGATAGTTAAAATATACCGATTTCAACTTTCAATATAACACTTTAGTTTATCTTTATGGTAAACCTCCAAAGTGATGTAATTTTTATTTGAAGTATTTTTTTTATTTATTTTTGGATATAGGTAAATTATGCATAGGAGACACGGTATCATTGTGAATAAACCTTGACCCTATTAGATGATTTAATTTAATATTAAATGAAATCTTGAAAAGAGAACACAAATTTAGTTTACTAGATGAAATTGTACAGCTAAGATTTTAATTAATGAGTTAATTAAAATCATGAGAATAGTGCACCATTTTAAGATGGTTAATATTCTCCACCTATTTCTCTTTTTTGTGTTTTTGCATATATGGTGTGTTGCTATTGTTTTAAAATAAATGGACAGTTACAAAGTCATTTTATTTATTAATAAATATGTAATGGTTGAAATTAATTCTTATTAAGTAATTAAATAAATGTGAAGTTAATTTGAATATAAGAGTGGTTATATTGTGAAGAAAAATTACCTAGATATAATTTAAAAACTAACAATAAATTTATTTTAAAAATTATATAATATTTTTAAATTTTTCTTTCTAAATTTATTGCTAAATTTCAATTTTATTTTAAATTATTTCTATATTAGTACCTAAATTCAAATATTCAACTTATAGTTAATTTTGCTAAATATATTTTATTATTAAATTTTAATTTTATTTTATTTTTCTTTTCAATATCAAACTTACTCTTAATTTAATTCAAATTTTATTTTAATTATTACATATTTATCAATAAATAAAACAGTCAGTTTTGTAATTTTACATTTATTTTAGTTACACAGTACACCTGCCAAAAATAGAAATAGTAGAAGAAAAATGGGTGAAAAATATTAACCACCATAAAATGGTACACTATTCTGACAATTTTAATTAACTCATTAATTCAAATCCGTAGGATTTTCTCTAATAAACTAAAATCTTATTATCTTTTCATGATTTCATTTATTTCTTCACATTGATATGGTAAGCACCATTTATTCATATCCAAAAATAAATAAAAAAATACACACAATTTCATATTATAATTACACCAGTTTGAAAATTTTGAAAAATTTGCCCTATAAAGGTCATTAATTGTGATTTCTTGAAATAAGATAAAATAATCTATGAGGGAAACTCTATTATAAACATTTAATCTATAAGGTGATATAAATCTAATATAAAAAATGAAATCACTTTTGATTGTAATAATGAAGTATATATATATATATATATATATATATATATATATATATATATATATATATATATATATATATATATATATATATATATATATATATATATATATATATATATA